>Ga0129306_1000473_pt1 | contig 63092 bp, 54 predicted proteins | sample P827metagenome_FD_94438 | JGI IMG/M metagenome (GOLD analysis project Ga0129306, IMG submission 94438) | Capybara group fecal microbial communities from Wisconsin, USA - P827 metagenome | ecosystem: Host-associated > Mammals > Digestive system > Large intestine > Fecal | place: USA: Wisconsin... | reverse complement strand
TGTGGAACATGTCAAATGTTTTGCCCAGTAAATGCTATATGGTTAGAATAGGGGGATTATTATATGCATTATGCTAATACTTATTTAGAAAAACCTGTAGTGCCTGATGTAAAAATTACTGGTGAAGGAACTACCAAAGTTCTCAAATGTATGTTAAACACCGGTTCTGACATTTACCAAGGTGCTTGTAAGAAAAGAGGATCCACATTAAAACAAGAGTACAAAAACGCTTCTGGTACCTGTTACATGGATCCAAGAGATATGGCAAAATTAGGTGTAAACAACTGGGATACTGTACTTGTTAAAACCGATTTCGGTGAAGTAGTAGTAAACTGTGCAGTTTCAAGAGATGCACCTCACGAAGGTACCGTATTCATTTGTAAAGGACCATGGGCTAACACTATTGTAAGCCACGATACTTACTGTTGTTCTGACCCTACTTACAAAGGTATTCGTTGTACTGTAGAAAAAACAGATAGAAAAGTATTACTCATGGCAGATTTAATGAGATGGGTATACAAAAAATATGTTGATGAAGAAGATGACGATGTTGTTGAAAACATGGAATCTTTAGGTGAAAGACCTGTTTATCACGGACGTAAATGGGAGGAGTTGATTGACCATGACTTATGAACCACCTGTAACTGATTACGATTACATTGTTGAAAATTGTACCTGTGCGTTCTGTGGTTGTAACTGTGACGATTTAGATTACTTAGTTAAAGATAATCACGTTGTTGCTGTAAGACACGCATGCAGATTAGGTGCAAGTAAAATTATGGAAGATATGGATCAAAGATTAATCGTTCCAATGATTAGGGATGAAAACGGAGAACTTATGGAAGTAGATTGGGACACTGCTTTAGATAAAGCTGCTGAATACATTGCTAACTCCATTAGACCAGTATTCTACGGATGGTCTGAAACTTCTACTGAATGTATGAAAGAAGGAGTAGCATTAGGTGAATACATCGGTGCAGTATTAGACAACCAAGCTACTATCTGTCACGGTCCTTCCTTACAAGCTGTGCAAAACGCAGGTTACCCTATTCAAACTTTAGGAGAAGTTCAAAACAGAGCTGACGTTATTGCTTACTCTGGAAGTAACGCTATGAACTCTCACCCAAGACACATGGCAAGATATGCTGTATTCTGTCGTGGATACTTCAGACAAAGAGGAAGATTCGACAGAACCGTTATTACCATGGATCCAAAATTCTCAGATACTGCAAAATGTTCTGACAAATGGATTGGATTTGAACAAAACGGAGACTACGGTTTCTACAATGCTATTAGAGCTGTACTCAGAGGAAAAGAATTATACCAAGACGTAATTTCTGGAATTCCTAAAGAAGATATTTACGAATTAGCAGAAGAAATGAAAAACGCTGAATTCGGTGTTCTCTTCTTCGGTTTAGGTTTAACCCACACATTATCAAAACAAAGAAACATCGATATTGCTATTAAAATGGTACAAGACTTAAACAGATTCTCCAAATGGGGTCTTACTCCAATGAGAGGTCACTTTAACGTAAACGGTTTCAACATTTTCATGGCATTCGAATGTGGATTTGCATTTGGTGTTGACTACTGTAGAGGTTACCCAAGATATATGTTAGGAGAAACCAACACTATCGATTTATTAACCAGAAAAGAACCAGATTGTTTCATGGTTATTGCAGCTGACCCAGGTGCTCACTTCCCTAATGGAGCAAACCAACACTTAGCTAACATTCCTGTTATTCAAATCGATATTCACTGGGGTCCATCAACCGAACTTGCTGATGTAGTATTGCCAGGTTCATTCATTGCTGTAGAATGTGCTGGTACCAGTTATCGTATGGATGGAGTTCCTATTTACATGAAGAAAGCTATCGACAAACCAGAAACCTGTCGTGACGACGAATGGATTGTCCGTGAATTGAAAGAAAGAGTAATGAAACTCAGAGAAGAGCCAAACGTAGCTCCAAAATATGTGCCAAATCCAAACGCACTCTAAAGGTGATATAATGGAATATATTCTTAAAAACGGTATTGTCTATGACCCTGCTAATGAAGTTAATGGGGAAAAGATGGACGTTATGTTCAAGGATGGTATCATTGTAGACAATGTTTCTGCAGATGCTAAAGTCTTAGACGTTACCGATAAAATAGTCATGCCAGCAGGTATTGACCCTCACGCACACGTTGCAGGTCCTAAATTAGTAGTAGGAAGATTATACAGGCCTGAAGATTCCAGAAGAGGGGTTACTCAAAAAACCAAAGTATTAAGATCTGAATCTGGATTCTCTATCCCAAGTTGTCCTGCAACCGGTTACAGATACTCAAGATTAGGTTACGGTACTGTTGTAGAAGCAGCTATGCCTCCTCTTGAAGCAAAACACACTCACGAAGAAATTGCAACTATTCCACAATTAGATATTCCAGCTTTACCATTATTCGGTAACAACTGGTTTGTAATGGAATATGCAAAAGACAATAATATTGAAGATATTGCAGCATTTATTGCAGCATGGTTAAAAATCTCAAAAGGTTACGGTGTAAAAATCGTAAACCCATGTGGAAGTGAAGCATGGGGTTGGGGTATGAACGTACATGGTTTCAATGATAAAGCACCATACTTCGACGTAACTTCAAAAGAAGTTGTTATCGCTTTAGCAAAAGCTAACGAAATGTTAAACTTACCTCACTCTATTCACATTCACCCTAATGACTTAGGTCACCCAGGTAACGTACCAACCACCTTGCAAACCATGGATGCTATGGACGGCATTAAAAAAGGTAAAGGTGCAGCTGAAATTAGGGACCAAGTTATGCACATGACTCACTTACAATTCCACTCTTACTTAGGTAACAGCTGGAAAGATGTAACTTCAGGTGCTGAAGAAGTCGCTAAACACTTCAACAAAAAAGACAACATAACTTGTGATATAGGTCAAGTAACTTTCGATGAAACCACTACCATGACTGCAGACGCTCCTATGGAATACGACTTATTCAGATTATCCGGTCTTAAATGGACTAACAAGGATATTGAATGTGAAACTGCAGCAGGTATTATTCCATGTATTTACTCCAAGAAAAGTCCTGTTAGTACATTACAATGGGCTATTGGTCTTGAATTATTCTTGTTAATCGAAGACCCATGGAGAGTATGTTTAACTACTGACCACCCTAATGCAGGACCATTCACTAGATACCCAAGAATCATCTCTTGGTTAATGAGTAATGAGAAAAGACTTGACATGTGTGAAAATGAAGTTCACAAATGGGTAAACAAAAGAACTCTTCTCCCAACTCTTGAAAGAGAATATGATTTCTACGATATTGCAACTATTACAAGAGCTGCTCCAGCTAAAATTTACGGATTTACAGATAAAGGAGCTCTTACTCCTGGATACAGAGCAGACATTGCAGTATATGACATAAATCCTAATGATATTGATCCATCCAAACAACCTGATGAAATCGAAAAAGGTTTCAACGTAGCTGAATACACTATTAAAGATGGTCAAATATTAGTAAAAGATAAAGAAATTGTAAAAGTTAAAGAAAGTCAAAACGTTTGGGTTAACGTAAAAGGATGGGAACAACAAGAACAAAAAGTAATTGACAACATTATGCCGTTCTTCACCCAATACTACTCAGTTAAATGGGAAAACTATCCAGTACACGACCACTATGTATCAAACCCAATTAGAATAGACGTTGATGGTAAATAGGGGTGTTTAGTTTGAAAACAATTACATTTGATCAAATAAAAACTTCTTCAATCGCTTTAGAGTTCGATGAATTGATTCCTGATGAAATTTATTCATGGACCGAAGCTGATTTCGCAAAATATCAAGTTCCTATTGGAAACTCCAGATTCCCAATCACTGATTTCTTTGAAATCACTGTAGAAGGAGAAGCTAATGGGCCTGATGAAGTTGAAATGATTCTAAACGGTGATTTAAACAGAGTTAAATACATCGGTTGTAAAATGAGCGGTGGAAACATCGTATGTAACAGCAGTGTAGATTTACACGTTGGTGCTGAAATGTCTGGTGGTTCCATTCTCGTTAAAGGTGACGCAGCTGCTCACGCTGGAAGAGAAATGTCTGGCGGATACCTTGAAATTGAAGGAAATACTAAAGAATTCACTGGTGCTTCTTACATTGGTGAATGGAGAGGTATGACTGGAGGACAAATTGTTGTTGGCGGTAACGCTGGTAAACAATGTGGAGAATGTTTAACTGGTGGAAGAATTCACGTTAAAGGTAACTGTGATATCTTAGCTGGTATTCACATGACCAAAGGACTTATCGAAATTGACGGTGACGTAAACCGTTGGCCTGGAGGTCAAATGAAAAACGGTAACATTGTTATCCACGGATTCCTTGGTAGATTACTTGAAGGATTTGTCCTTAATGGTATTGTTGTGGATCCTGAAGTTGATGGATCTGTATTTGAAGGAAAATATATCCACTATACTGGAGATATTGGTCTCAACGGTAAAGGTAATCTTTACTTAGACGCTGAAGCTAACAAAGAAAAATTAGCTACTTACGGCGAATTAGACGACGAATATACTTCAATCAGAGAATACAGGAATTTATAATTCCTTCTCTTTTTCTTTTTTTTAAATTTACAGGCGATATTATGGTAAAAGAAGTTGAAATGACTTTTGATGAAGTGGTTGAATACGTTAGAAATAATGTTTATGTTAATGATGTCTTCGAAATTTCTTATAATCGTATTTTTGCTCCAGGTGAAGTTTTAGGAATCACTGAAGAAGATGATGTGACTGGAGAAGGCCTTAGGGTGGGTTTACAATTAACTGGTGAAATCTTAAATCAATCTATCGAAGTGGATTTGCATGAACTCGCTGATGATTTATTGGAAATACGCCATATTCATGATGGTGAAGAGATAGTCATAGAAATTTTATAATTCTCTTTTTTTATTTATTGTCTTTTGCTGCTAGTTTTATTGAAAAATTATTTGTTCGATAATCTACAAACAAACTTTTATATGATGAGTGTCATATTATGTTATAGTGAGGTTGATTATTATGAAAGAATTAGAATTAACCACAAAAGAAGCTATAAATTACTTAAAAGAAAATGTAAAAATTCATGATAGGCTAGAAATCGCTTATAATAGGGTTTTTGCAGAAGGTGAAATCTTAAATGTAGATTTTTCTGACTATTATGGTAAACCTGGTTTTAAATTATTAATTTCTTTAGATGAGAGTGATATAGGTTCTGTTATTGAAATTGATGTTTATGAATTTGAAGATGATATCATCGAATTTATCCATTATCCTAAAGATGGAGAAGAAGTGGAAGTTAATGTAATATAGTTACAACCTGTCCATCTCTTCAAATGGCATTAATTTTTCAATAGCTTTTACTTCAATATCTATTCCTTTTTCTTTAATTGCACCGATGGCATTGAGTCCACTGCCTGCAACAACTCCAAAGTTATAGTTATCGGCTTTTGCATTGTAAGCTACTTCTCTAGGTTTTCCTATTTTGTAAATGGAAAATCCGGTATTCTTTAGTATGTCCAGTAGATAAACAGCATAATCTCTGGATATAATTGGAATCTCCTTAAAACTGGCCAATATCTTTTTGGTTCCGATATTTGTTGATATTGAAGTCATATTCTTTGATAAGAATATTTTGTGAGGATCAATTGTAGTCCCGTTGTATGATATTAAATCAATAAATAGGGGAGGTTCGGTCAGCTCAAGCAGCCCTCCATAAATAGGATTGGACATGATTCCATTGTTTATCAATAATCCATCTATACTTAAACTGCAGATTGTAGCTATTCCCGCTTTTGTATCGTCTGTTGGATGGTCAACGATTTTGTAATATGGATTTATGTATTTTGGAATGGAATTATAGGTCTCTTCCATTATTTCTAAAGCTTCATCCAGGTCGTCTTTTTTAAGATAGGATATATTTGCTACAATGTCTCCTTTTCTTTTTTCAACATTAAAATTGACTTGCTGAATCAAGTTCCATGATTTTGAAAGTAAGAACGCTATGTGCGGATGCGCTTTTGGATTCACTGGTTTTAATGATGGAGTTATTGTGCTTGTTATTGGGGACAGGGTTTTAAAGTCGGTTATTTCTTCAGCTATTTTTATGTCTATTTTTTCACCCAGTTCCTTAATTGCACAGAAAGGTGTTATTCCTCCAACGATTGTTATTCCTACCATTCCTTCAGGTACGGGTATTCCTAATGTATTTTCACCTTCATGTGAAATGTTGATGACTCCTCCGATTCCGATTTCATTTAATCTGTTAATTATGTCAATAGCTTTTTGTCTGCCTATTGCTGGTATCAGTCTGAAGTTTGCAGGTATGATTCCGTTGCCTTTTGTAACCGCATCCAAAACGGATGTTTGGGTAGTGTTTGCAAAGGCATCTAAGGGAGTTACGGATGTCTTTTTATATGAAATCAGTTCTGTAAATTTGGTTGGATGATTGTCTTCAATTTTTAAAAGCCCGCCGTATTTCAGTTGGGAAGGTATTCCTTCATTTAGAAGGATTCCGTCAATGGTTGTTCCGCACAGGGTTGTCACTTCAATTTCGCCTTTGCTTCCAACCTTATTTAAATTGACGTAAGGACTAACAGAAAGACCATTTTCAATAATTTCTTTCATTATATTGATTGACTCTTCATTATAAATGGTTGATGTATTTACAACCACATTTCCTGTTTGTGTCATATAGTTAAAGTCAGCCAAATAAATCATTTCTTCAAATTTTGAATGAATGAAATCAACTTGGTCGTATATCAATCCTTTTTCTAATTTTTCACGACCCAATTCTGTAATCTGTCGTCCGGAGTACCCCATTCTCTCGGTGTATCCCTTTTCATCCAATATCTGCATGTGATATCTTACTGCACGTTCTCCTAAATTAAAGCCTTTGTTTTTCAGCTCATCAGCTATTAATTTAGATCCGGTTGGTTTGTCCTGTGCATTCAATATCCTTAAAATCTCTATCATTCTATGTTCTGATTCTGACATAAAAAAGCTCCCTTTACTTTAAATTTAATCATAATTGGTTATCATTAAATTTAAAATAAAAAAAAATAATATTTAGATTTAAATATCTAAATATTTTCTTTGTTCGTATCCAAATACTTGAACACGATATTCGTCCCATTCTTGGTATTTGAGCTCTAGGAATTTTTCACTGATGTGAGGTCCTAAAGCGCCTAAAATAAGTGGGTCTTCTTCAAGAGCATGGTAAGCTTCCCATAAACTGGATGGCAAGACTTTAATACCCATGTCTTCTCTTTCTTGTTCTGTTAATTGGTAAATGTTGATTTCAGTAGGTTCACCTGGATCAATTTTATTTTGAATACCGTCAATACCCGCTTCTAACATTACAGCAAATGCTAAGTATGGGTTACATGCTGGGTCAGGTGCCCTATATTCGATACGGGTTGCTTTACCACGTGCTGCTGGAACCCTGATTAAAGCAGATCTGTTTTTAAGACCGTATGCTCTGTATACTGGAGCTTCGTAACCTGGTACTAAACGTTTGTATGAGTTTACAATCGGGTTAGTAATTGCGGTTAATGCAGGAGCGTGTTTAAGTAATCCACCCATAAAGTGAAGTGCATCTTTTGATAAACCGGTTTCTGAGTCAGGATCTGAGAATAAGTTTTTGTCTCCTTTAAACACGGACTGGTGACAGTGCATTCCACTACCGTTTACACCAAAGAAAGGTTTTGGCATGAATGTTACTCTGTAATCCATTTGATCAAAGGTAGCCATATTGTCTACAATAGCTTTAATAGCTTGTTTGAATGTGATTACTGCATCTGCAGTTTTAAGAGCATCTTTAAATTTAAATGCAATTTCGTTTTGACCTGGAGCTACTTCGTGGTGAGAAGCTTCTACCTCAAAGTCTAATTCTTCTAGGTTTAAGGTTAATTCTCTTCTGAAATCAGGTCCTTTGTCTAAAGGCTCTACATCAAAGTAGGTTGCTTCATCGTATGGAGTTGGGTATCCATTTTCATCAATGTCTACAATAAAGAATTCAGGTTCTGGACCAATGTTATATTGTAATCCCATTTTTGCAATTTTTGCTAATGATTTTTTAAGAACACTTCTTGGGTCTCCAATGAATGGTTCGTGTTCTGGGGTCCATACATCACAGATAAATCTACATACAGCAGATTCTTCAGGTCTCCATGATAATCTGGAGTAGGTGTTGATGTCTGGTTTTAAGACTAAGTCACTTTCGTTAATTCCAACGAATCCTGCAATTGAAGATCCGTCAAATAACATTCCTTCAAGGAATAAGTCTTCCATATCTTCTTCATTGAATGGAATGACAATATTTTTTACTGTACCATTTATATCGACAAATTGTAAACGGATAAATTTAATATTATCTTCTTTCATTTGTTCGATTACATTTTGCATTTTTTCTTCATCAATTTCGCTCATAAAATCATACTCCAATATTTCGTAAATAATATTGAGTTAATAAAAGTAGTCGGAAAGTATCTTCCTACCTTGGAAATATATTTCCATCTTATTGTATATAAATGTTTTGAAAAATAGTAATTAATATCTATTATGTCAGTTTTCATATATTAATGTATAATATTTATTTTTTTTAGTGGAAATTCAGCTATTGATTTCAAAAATATGTAGTATTTTGTTTAACAGTGAATAAAAAATAGGTAAAATGTTGAGTCATTGTTTAATTCCTCAACCGTAAAAACTTAACATGTCATAATTTTTTCCGTTTTCAGAAGTGGTCAAAGTCAGTTCCAAAGTATTTGTGTACCTTTTCAAGCTCTTCCGGAATATTTAACATTTGAGTACAAAATGGTATGCATTCCATGCATTGAACACAGCTGTCAGCCCTTGAATCATCATCGATTAATGTAAAGTATTGCATTGCGCTAGCTTTAGGGTCATTTAGCATGTGTGCGATATTGTATTCAGTCAAACAGTTAATGATGTCCACACCCTGTGGGCAAGGCATGCAGTATCCGCATCTGGTGCATCTGTTCCCGACAGTTTGCCTGTATTCTCTTGCAACTTCCCTTATGATCTCCTGGTCGTAATCACTTATCTCATCTGTCCTTGAAGCGATTTCGATATTCTGCTTAACCTGCTCTAGGGATGTCATGCCGCTTAAGACACAATCGACATCGTCCCTGTTCCATAGGTACTGGAGCGCCCATTCGACAGGGGTTCTTTTGACTTCCGCCATATCCCATAAGTCCTGAACGGCCTTAGGAATATTTTGAACCAATCTTCCTCCACGTAGAGGCTCCATAATCATGCTGCCCATGTTTGTTTCCTTCAGATAGTTCAGGCCCATCACTCCTGACTGGTAATATTCATCAAAGTAGTTCATCTGGGTCATTACAACTTCCCATTTTGGATATTCGTCAATGACTTCAATCACATAGTCAACTTCCATGTGTGAGGAAAATCCAATATGCTTTACTTTTCCTGAGGAAAGGCAATCATCTAAGAAATCGAACACGTTTAGGTCTTTAATTTTATTCCAATCAGGTTCTGTAACTGAATGAAGAAGGTAAATGTCGATATAATCGGTTTGGAGCTTTTCCAGTTGTTCGTCAAGGTAATAGTCAAAGTCTTCCTTTTTGTCAATTTCCCATATAGGAGATTTTGTTGACAGGATGATGTCGTCCCTGTAGCTGGTCTCGTTTAAAAAGTTTCCTAAAAATATTTCGCTGTTTCCGCTGCCTTCCAAAGTTGCGCTGTGATATGGATAAGCGGTATCAATGAGATTTATTCCATTTTCAATTCCATAAGTGAGCATGGCTGACGCTTCATCTTCAACAATTTGGTCATTGGGACCCTTTGTTGGAAGCCTCATTGTTCCAAAACCGAGCCTTGAAACTTCCAGGTTTGTTTTTCCAAGTTTATTATATAACATTTTCAAATCCTCAATAGCTTAACGATAAAATAATCTTTGTCAATTAAATAATAAAATAGTTATGATTTGAAAATTAATGTTTTTAAAAATAGTGATTAGATGGGATTCCTGGGATATATGATGCCGGGGGCGGGATTCGAACCCGCGATCTCACGGTATCCCAGGAATAAGTCAGAGCACTGCTTTATTACCCTATGAGCCGTGCGCTCTAACCAGCTGAGCCACCCCGGCATCTAACAATTATATTTATTCTTATCATTACATTTAAAGTTTTTGTTTTTCTGTCTATTTTGTTATTTTTTTAAAAATTTGAGATATATTTAATAATGTTTAGTAATATAATTATATATTGATTATATTATCATGGTGATTTTTATGAGTAAAGTTAAGGATATGTCTCTTGCACCTGAAGGTGTTAGAAAGATCGAATGGGTTCAAAAACACATGCCTGTTTTAGAATCTATTAAAGCTGAATATGAAGAAACTCAACCTTTTAAAGGTATTACTATCGGATCATGCTTACATTTGGAGCCTAAAACCATTAATTTAGGTTTGACTTTAATGGCTGGTGGAGCTGAAGTTGCAATGACTGGTTGTAACCCATTATCCACTCATGACGATGCGGTTGCCGGTGCAGCTGATTTAGGCCTAAACGTTTACGGCTGGAGAGAACAGGATGATGAGGAATACTACCAGACCATCAACATGGTGCTTGACCACAAGCCGGACATAATCATTGATGACGGAGCAGACATGATTATGGTTCTCCACAACGAAAGAACAGAACTTTTAAGCCACATCAAAGGTGCTTGTGAAGAAACCACAACCGGTGTGCACAGATTACAAGCAATGCATGCTGACGGCGCATTGAAATTCCCTGTAATCGCTGTTAATGATGCTTATACCAAATATTTATTCGATAACAGATACGGTACTGGTCAATCCAGTTTCGATGCAATCATGGGAACAACCAACATGGTAATCGCAGGAAAAACCGTAGTGGTCTGTGGATACGGATGGTGCGGCCGTGGATTAGCTTTAAGGGCTGCAGGTCTTGGAGCAGATGTTATTGTAACAGAAGTAGATCCAATCAGAGCACTTGAAGCAAGAATGGACGGATACAGGGTAATGACAATCCGTGAAGCAGTAAAACAGGCTGACTTGATTATCACAGTAACCGGAAATGCTGATATCATCTGTGGTGATGACTTCAAATACATGAAAGACGGATGTATGCTTGCAAACTCCGGACACTTCAATGTTGAAATCAACAGACCTGACCTTGAAGCAATATCAACCGGCGTTAAAGAGGTACGTGAAAGTATTGAAGAGTTCACTACCAAAGATGGTCGTAAGATTTACCTTTTAGCTGACGGTCGTTTAGTAAACCTTTCCGCTGCACGTGGACAAGGACACCCTGCAGAAATCATGGACATGAGTTTTGCAGTTCAGGCATTGTCTGCTAAACACATTCTTGAAAACGATTTGCCGGTTGGAGTTACAAAAGCTCCTGATGAAATCGACTACAATGTCGCTTCTATGAAATTGAAAGCAATGGGCATTGAAATCGACTCATTGACCGACAAACAAAAAGCTTACATGGCAAACTGGCAAGAAGGAACATAAATTTCCTTCAAATTTTCTTTTTTTATGTCTTATTTCAGATACATTGACAATGGTGATGGACCAACCAAACTGTTCATTGGTGGAGTCCATGGAAATGAGGGCGCTACTTCTTTAAAATTCATAGAAAGAATTAAAATTGAAGATTTATCGCCGGGACAATTCTATTTTTATAATTTCGATAAGACACCATATGTTTCAACAATTAGAAAGGATTATTATGAGTCTGAGATAGGACAAAAAATCTTGAATCTGATAGAATATTTTGAACCTGATTTTTACACAGAGCTTCACTGTTACAATCTTAAGAATTATGATAAGCTGACTTCTATGGAGAGATATAAAAGAACAGGCATTCCTCCATTGATTAAGTTGGGAAATCATGTATTGGTTTCTTCTGTATCTCCTTTAATTAGGATGACTTATTTTTCAACAGAAACCGTATGCAAAACATTGGAATTTCCTTGTTTTGAAAAATTGACTGAGGAAATCATTAATGAATATGGTTTTGATAAGAATCTGGCTATTGAAACTTATGAAAAACTCTTGAAACTTATTTTAAGGTCACCTTCCAGAGATAATTTTGAAAGTGAAATGCTAAAGGATTATTCTCCACAAGTTGAACTGGCCATGAAATATGCAGAAAAAGTATTTGGGAAAGATTTCCCACCATATTAAAGATATTGATGGTTCCTGGGTAATTGGTGGTGAGAAACCATCAACATCCGGATTCGTCATGTATTAAATATTTTTTAAATAGCTTTCACCGCATCCATTACAGTTGCTATTCGTGTTTTTGCAATCTGGGTGTGTGGTGGTGGATTGCATCCCATATCTAATACCGAATCCAATTAATTATATATCTTGATTATATTTAAAACCATGCGTCAAGGCTTCCTTGAGAGGAATTTAAATTTTTAAGCCTGTCAGATGCCTTACTCACACGTTCTTCGGAAAAACCATGCTCGTAACATAAAAATTCGATGAGCTTGTCTTTTTTCGGCTTTTCCCATTTGATTTTATAATCGGTATTCACATTATGGTTTAAAAATAGTTCTCTGACTTCATCCAAATCGTGGGTTGATTGCTGCTGAAGTTCAGCAAGTTTTTCTTTTAGCTGTCCTTTATGTGCTAGCTTGAGTGCGGTTTTTGCACCCACTCCTTTAAGGCCTTCACAAAAATCAGTTCCAATTAAGATTCCCATGTCTATTAGTTCTTCCCGTGTAATGTCAAGTTCCTTTAGGACTTTATTTAATTCGTAGTATTCCAGATTTCCTAAATTTGAGTTGATGGCCAAGTTTCTTACAACCCTTTTGGCTCCAAATAATAAGCAATCGTAATCCTGGGAAGCTACTGCATATGCATCCCCATTCGCTACAAGATAGGCCGCTTGAGCTTCGCCCTCTCCTTTAGCTTCGACATAGGGTATTCCCATTAAGGTCAATAATTTTTTGGATGATTCAATTATTTGAGGTGATAGTTTTGATGATCTCATTGCAAATTTGCGTGCTTTTTCCGTATCTCCTTCAGCTAGAGCCTTCTTATATATTTTTTCTGCTTCGTCTCGCACTTCTCTTCTTTTTGCTTGGGTGTCACTTTTAAGTTCTGAAGAGGTTCCGTCAAAGACATAAATGGGTTTGATGTCTTTTTTAACCATTGAGGAGTTTCTGTATAATATTCCGCTTAGATGAGATGTAATGTTTCCGTTCTCATCAGTTAAAGGCCTTCCATCCCGTTGTCTGATTGTAGATAGGAATTGATAAAGTGTGTTAAATGCATCAATTGACACTGCTCGGCCTTCCAGATCTTTAAAATCTATTTTTTCGGGTTCGACAATGTCTTTTAATTTAACACCCACAAAATCACCTATTCTCTGAAGTAAGTTAAAGGATATATTTCTTTAGACCAGATAACTGGTTTTTTATTGTGTATCACAGTGTATTCACGTATTAGAAGGTCTCCATTTTCGTGGAATAGATTTTGAAGTTTTGCTCGTGGCTCTTCAATTGTAATGTTATTTACTATAGTTGTTGTTTCAATTTTATGCTCTAACATGATTCTGCCGGTGGTTTTGTCTTCTTTAAGCAATTTTTCAATGATGGTATTGCTGCATCTGTCCTTTGGAATGAAGGATATGCCGTAAATAAGTGGGCGGCCATGTTTGTGCAAGATGACTTCTCTTAAATCCACTTCGTCTCCTTCCTCTATTTCAAGTTTTTCAGCAACAAGTTCGTTTGCCTTTTCAATGTGCTGGTCTAATACGAATAGGCTCACATCACCATACAAAACGTCCAAAATTGTAACAACAGGTCCCTCTATTGCACATAGTATTTTTTGTATTGTTGAAAGCTTCACATCGTTTTCTTCTTCTAATTCCTTTATTTTTTCTCTAACAATATTTGGTATTGGTTCTCCTCTTGTATTCATTCAAACACCCTTAAATTTCTGTAAAGTGAGTTATTGGAAATATTTCCTTAATCCACATTAGTATTTCATCACAATTAATGATTACATAATCACGAGCTAGCATATCTTCATCTGTGTCAAATATTTCTTTCAATCTATCATTTGGTTTTTCAATATATATATTTTTTATTTCTCTTCGGGATTCAATGTCATAATTTTTTAGTATTCTGCCGATTGGAATATCCGCCCTGATTAAATCGGCGCAAATGTTTGCATCACATCTTGAAAGGGGGATGTGTGATATTGCATATATTAAAGGTTTGTCGTCCTTGTGCATTATGACTTCCCTAAAGTTAATTTTCTCGCCTTGGCGCACGTTAACTAATTTTGCCCGGTCCAAATCAGCTTCCTCAAAATGTTGGTCTAAAGTTTTCAGGGTAATTTTCCCATATAAAACATCCAAAATGGCTGTAATGGATCCGTCAGTTGTTAAAAGTATTTTTTGAGTGTTTGAAAAAGTCCTGCCATAGTCTTTTTCAACGTCGTTTATTTTGTCAATTAGTGCTTTGTTTGCTTCGTTTTTTTCTTGTGTCATTTCAATCAACTATACATCTTTTGGATTTGTGATAACTCCTGTAATTGCTGAAGCAGCCACCACTTTTGAGTTAGATAAATATACTGATGAGGCAGGGTCCCCCATTCTTCCTTTAAAGTTCCTGTTTGTTGTTGATATGCAGGATTCTCCTTCGGATAATACTCCCATATGTCCTCCAAGGCATGGTCCGCAACCTGGATTGCAAATAATGGCTCCAGCGTCAATAAATGTGTCGATGTAGCCTAAATGAATTGCCTGTTGGTATATTTCCCTTGAAGCAGGAAGTATCAATAATCTGATATCATCGCTAATTTTTTTATCTTTTAAGATTTCTGCAGCATCTTTCAGGTCAGACAATCTTCCATTGGTGCATGATCCAATCAAGCACTGGTCAATTGAGGTTCCTTCAATTTCAGATATTGCTTTAACATTGTCAACGTCATTAGGGCATGCTATTTGAGGCTCCATATCGGTTATGTCAAAATGCAGTTCCTGGCAATATGTTGCATCATCGTCTGATTTTACAATGTTTAGCTCAGATGCTTTTTTGCCGGTTCTTTGGCAAATGTAGCCAATCACTTCGCGATTTGGTTCCATTATTCCGTTTTTAGCGCCCATTTCAATGGCCATATTGCACATGGTTGCCCTTCCTTCAACTCCCATGTTTTCGATTGTTGGGCCGCAGAACTCTGCGGTTTTGTAAGTCGCACCGGCGATACCGATTTCGCCAATGATGTTCAGTATTATGTCCTTTGGCGCAATGTATGGATTGAGTTCACCTTCAACTGTCATTTTAATAGCTTCGGGAACCATAAACCAAGTCTTTCCGGTTGCCCAAACCATTGCAAGGTCAGTTGCACCCATACCTGTTGAAAATGCTCCGAATGCACCATAGGTACAGGTGTGTGAATCGGCACCTACAATAACTTTTCCAGGTTCTACCAATCCCATTTCCGGGACGACCTGATGGCATATTCCTTCACCGTGAATATAATTTTTGGTGATGTTTTGAGTTTTAATGAAGTTCCTGCATACTTTTTGAAATTCCGCAGATCCAATAGTATTTGCCGGAACGTTATGATCAAAGATAATCGCTATTTTTTGCGGGTCCCATACCTTATCCGCTAACTTTTCAAAGGTTTTGATGGCAGGGGGAGATGTTCCGTCATGTGACATTGCAAGGTCGACCGGAATTTCGATTATCTCTCCAGGGGTTACTTCATGGCCCGCTTTTGCTGATAATATTTTTTCAGTAATGTTCATGTTCATGACCTATTTCTTTGTCTTTTTAACGATTTCTCTAAATACCTTATCGTTAATGTACTTTCCTTCTTCTCTTGATTTTTTAACTTGTCTTACAATTTCAATAAGCTCATCATCACTAACATCGAGTTCACATTCATTTAATTTTGCTCTTACGGCTCTACAACCGGAATGCTTACCTAAAACAAGTTGTCTTTTTTGACCAACCAATTCAGGAACGTAAGGTTCATAGCATAATGGCTCTTCAATAACGGCATCAACGTGAATGCCTGATTCGTGCCTGAATACGTTGTTTCCAACAACCGGCTTGTTGTATGGTATTGGAAGGCCGCTTGCTTTTGACACGATATCGGATAGTTCCTTAATGTATTTGGTTTTAAATCCGTAATCCTTTCCATATAATATTCTTAAAGCCATTACAAGCTCTTCAAGTGATGCGTTACCTGCTCTCTCACCAAGTCCGTTAACGGTGGTTGAAATACCTTTTGCACCTGCTAAAACACCGGTTATTGAGTTTATGACAGCAAGACCAAAGTCATTGTGACAGTGAAGCGCAAGCATAACATTGAGGTCTTTTACAAGCTCTCTGACTAAATAATCAATGCCCTGTGGAGTGATTGCTCCTGTGGTGTCTGCAATATGGACCCTGTCGGCACCGCATTCTTCAGCTTTTGAATAAATCCTCTTTAAAAAGTCAATATCTGTTCTTGTTGCATCCTCTGCTGAAAATGCTACATATAATCCATGATCTTTTGCATAGTCAACGGCGGTTTCACACAGATTAATGGCGTCCTGGCGTGTAATGTGCATTTTATGGTCTAGATGAATGTCTGAAGTTCCAACAAAGGTAATGATACCGTCCACATCACAGTCAAGAGCAGTATCAATATCTCCCGGTTTTGTTCTGGTTAATGCAATAACATCGGCATTAAATCCTTCATTAGCTATTGCCTTGACGGTTTCCTTTTCTTTTTCTGAAACTATCGGAAAACCCGCTTCGATTTGATGTATTTTGAATTGATCAAGCTTTCTAGCTATTTCTAATTTTTCTTCAAAACTAAAGCAAACTCCGGGGGTTTGTTCCCCGTCTCTTAGGGTTGTATCATAAATTATTAAATCATCTGGAAATTTCAATTCAGATTCTTTATTATAATGACTTGTAAAATATTGCAAAATATCACTTCGTTATTTAATATTACTAATATATTATATTACAATTTTATTATTATTATATTTTTTCTAATAGTTCCAAATATGAAGTTCTCTCAAAACCGTCAGTGATGCCTAATCTTTCAAATAGTTTAAATATGGAGTTTTGAGCCTCACTGTAGTCTTCACCGTCATCCAATGCAATTTCTATTTCCATATAGGGGTCGAGACCTTCAATATCGTCAAGTGATATTTCATAGTTTTCATAAGAAAAATATTGCCTATTTTTTCTAACTGCCCTTACTTTTTTAAATCCAATGGCTTCAAATATGTCGCTGCACTGGGCGCTGTTTGCTATTCCCATTTCGATTTCTTTCCTGGTTTTTGATTTTGAATCGATTTTAGGACCTTTGTATGTTATGAATATATTGGTTTTGTCGTTTTGCTTTGTGGTTCTAATTCTTAGGGCTTCATCTGTTTTTGCAAAATCAACCACTGGGCTGTTAAAGTAGATGTCTTCTTGGAATTCCTCTTTAGTTTTTACAGCACCAATCTCTTTGAGCTTTTCTTCAATTTCTTTAAAACTGTTAATTTTGGCTTTGACTTCAACTTCAATCATGGTATCAACTAAGTAATACTATGTTGTGGTTAATTTTTATAGATTTCTAGAAAAATTTCCGAACTCACGATCACACTTTCGATGCAATCATAAATAATACATTCAAAAATTAGTGTCCTTATTTGTTTTTTAAATATTATTACTAAAAAGGGGTAACATTTATAAATAAGTAGTTTCAATATAGAGTTTTTGAATTTATTTATAAATAAAATCTTATATCAAAAAATTTAAAATTTCTAATTTTTTTCAAAATTTCTTTATATAGTTTATATAAACATACATTTATATACTATTTAAATTATATATTTTAATAGTAAAAATTTAAAGGACTTTTTTTGTTTTCTTAAATTTTACTTACTACTTTTAATAACTTATGGAGGTTTTAAATTGACCGATGTTGATATAAAAATTGAAAACATTGTTGCTTCTGCAAGCATTGGTAAAGACATAGTTCTTACTGAAGTGTCTCAAGCTTTAGAAGGGGTTAATTTTAATCGTGAACAGTTTCCGGGACTAGTTTTTAAACTTAAAGATCCTAAAACCGCAGCATTAATCTTTAGCTCTGGTAAGCTTGTTTGTACTGGAGCAAAATCTATAGATGATTCTAAATTAGCAATCAAAAAGACTGTAGATTTAATGAGGACTGTCGATACAGACATTCCTGAAGAATTTGAAATTAAAATTCAAAACATTGTGGCTTCTGCAAACTTAGAATCCACATTAAACTTAGAGGCTGTAGCTTTAGAACTTGAAGATACTGAATACGAACCTGAACAATTCCCTGGTTTAGTATACAGATTATCCGATCCTAAAGTGGTCTTATTATTATTTGGTTCTGGTAAAGTTGTATGTACTGGAGCTAAAACCCGTAGCGACGCTAAATTAGGTGTCGAAAGAGCTTACGACAGATTAAGTGAGCTAGATTTAATATAATTTGGTGGTATTATTGATTAAACTTGTAGTATTTGACTTAGATAATGTTATAATTGATGGTGAAGCAATAGATGAGATAGGAAAATTAGCAAATGTTGAAGAGGACATAGCTGAAATTACTGAAAAAGCTATGCAAGGTGAAATAGACTTTGAAACTTCTATTAAAGACAGAGTACAACTTCTCGAAGGAACTTCTATTGAAGAAATCGAGAAAGTGGCTGATGATCTTCCTTTAATGGCTGGTGCAGAAGAAACCATCAATTGTTTAAAAGAAAAAGATGTTGATGTAGCTATCATTAGTGGTAGTTTTGATGTAGTAGCTGAGAAAGTAAAAGATAAACTTGGAGTATCCACTGTTTATACTAATAGTTTCACAGTCGAAGATGGTAAATTAACTGGTGAAGTGACTGGTCCTTTAGTATCTGGTTCCAAATTAGATGTCTTAAAAGACCATGTTGAACAAGCAGGACTTACTTTGGATGAAGTAGTCGCTGTTGGAGATGGCGCTAACGACATTTCCATGATTGAATCAGCTGGTTGCGGAATTGCATTCAATGCAAAAGATTCTGTAAAAGAAATAGCTGATATAGTAGTAGAGGAAAAAGACTTGTGCAAAGTCTTAGATGAAATTCTTAATCAATTAACCACTGAAGAAGAAACTGAAACTGTTGACGACGAAGAAACTGTTGAAGAAGAAGCAGAAGAATCTGCAGAAGAAGCTGAAGAAGTAGTTGAAGAAGAAGCTGCTGAAGAGGCTGCAGATGAGGAAGCTGAAGAAGTAGTTGAAGAAACCGAAGCTGATGAAACTGAGGAAGTTGCTGAAGAAGTAGTTGAAGAAGAAGCTGCTGAAGAGGCTGCAGATGAGGAAGCTGAAGAAGCTGAAGAAAAACCTGCTAAATCTAAAAAAGAACTTCCTAAATCTGATTTTGTTCTTGCTGACACTATGGAAGGTGTAAGAAAACAAAAAGACGAAAAAGAAGCTGAAATCTCCAAAGTTGCTGATGAAAGAGAAGAATTCAACAAAATAGCTAAAGAACAACGTAAAATACGTGATGAATTAAATGCATCATTAAAAGAAAACTTAAACAAAGCTATTGAATTCAGAAACGAGCGTAATGAAATCAACAAACAAGTTGAAGCTGCTAAAAAGGCTCGTAATGATGCAAATAACAAAATCAAAAATCTCGAATGGTCTTCAGGAAAACGTGATAAAATTAAAATAGAAAATGAGATCAAAAAGATTGATAAAATCATTGAAACTCGCGTTTTAGACATCAAAAAGGAAAATCAGCTTGTTAAAAATGCAAACGATTTAAGAAAACAGTTAATGGAAATTCACGAAGATGAATCCGTTAAAAACGAAGCTCAAGAACTTAAAAAGTTATCTGAAGAAGAGCACGAAAAAGTTATTACACTTTCCGAAAAAGCTCAAGAAGCTCACGAAGAAATGCTTACTTACTTCAGAAAAACCGATGACATCAGAACCGCAGCTGACGAAGCTCACAAAAAATTCATCGAAGCACGTAAAAATGCTTCCGCTAAACATGAAGAATTTAAAGCTATCTTAAGCGATATTCATGTTATCAACAAGAAATTAGGTTCCAACAAACCTAAGAAAAGGAAAAGCGATAACAAAGGTGGCGCTGGTTCTAACAAAAACCGTGAAGAAAAAGAAAGAGCTGAAGAAATCTTTGCTAAATTTAAACAAGGTGGAAAAGTTTCCACTGAAGAGATTTTACTCTTGCAAAAATATAATATAGGTTAAGTTAATTAACCTTTATTTTTTTATTTTTTTTAGGTAATAGCATGTCAGAAGAAAAAATTGAAACTTGTTTTATTTGTGGTAAAAAATTTGACATGGCAAAAGCAGATTTGGGTTATTACAGAAATGGCAAATATCCAATTTGTGATTTTTGCGCTGATTTTTACCGTTTCTATAATGAAGACTTAACCGCAAAAAAAGAATAAGTATTTTCACTATTTTTAATTTTAGATTTTTAAGAAATTTCAACTAATCATAGTGCTGATTGCATGTGATTTCGGCTTGTTTTGTTTTAATATATTATATATTATAATGGGCTTATTTTGACATATTTTTTGAATAGAAATATTTTTATATAATAAATTTTATTAAATTAATATCGTAAAAATTGAGGTAGGAAGTTTAGAATGCATGAAGTAATAATTTGCGAAAAGCCGAGTTCTGCTGAAAAGATAGCTAAAGCGTTATCTCCCGGTGCTAAAAAGAAAGTTTATAATAAGAAAGTTAAATATTGGGAACTTACACGGGATTCTAAGGATATTACTGTTGTATCCGGTGTTGGTCATTTGTACTCTTTAGTTCCTGAAAAATCCAAAAGGTATAAAGTTTCTTTTGATCTTCATTGGGCTCCTTCTCATGAAGTAAATAAAAGCAGTGCTTTCACTCGTGATTATTTAAGAACCATTAAAAAAGTTGGTAAAAATGCCGACTCCTATATTCACGCATGCGATTATGATGTTGAAGGAACTTTGATTGGGTTCAATGCTTTAAAATATGCCTGTGGTGAAGATTCTCTAAACAAGGCATCAAGAATGAAATTTTCCACATTAACAAAAAAGGACATTGTGGATGCTTATGAAAACAGAATCGACATTGACATGCATCAGGTGGACAACGGTATTGCACGCCACATTTTGGATTATTACTTTGGAATGAACATTTCTATTGCACTTTCCGATTCTGTTAAAAAAACCAAACACAGATTTTTAAAGTTGTCTGTCGGTAGGGTTCAAACACCGACATTATCTATATTGGTTAAACGTGAAAAGGAAATTAGGGAATTCGTGCCTGAGCCTTATTGGGTTATAAAAGCTATTTTGGACTTTGAAGACATTGAAATTAAGCATGTTGCAGGAAACATCTTTGACCGTGAATTGGCTGAAGAGATTTTCAATAAATGTGATGGAAAGGATGCGGTTGTTAGCAAAATCAGTTTAACTGAATCCAAAACCAAGCCTCCGGTTCCATTTAACTTAAGCGGTCTTCAGGCTGAAGCTTATAGCGTATTTGGTTTTTCACCAAAAAGAACTCAAATTGCAGCTCAAAACCTTTATAGTGCAGGTTACACTTCTTATCCACGTACTTCTTCTCAAAAATTACCTCAAAGCCTAGGCTTTGATTCAATCTTTAAACAATTGTCTGCCAATCCGGAGTTTAAAAAGCACATTTCCAAGCTCCCGTCTAAATTGATACCTCACAACGGTAGAAAGGACGATGCGGCTCACCCTCCTATTCACCCAACTGGTATATTGCCTAATAAATTGAATAGTGATGAGCAGAAGATTTATAATTTAATCGTTTACAGATTTATTTCCGTATTCTTCGAATCTGCAAAATTTGAAACCATGAGCACTACATTGGACATTGAAGGCGAAAAATTCCGTTTCAAACGAAGAAGAGTCACCCACAAGGGTTGGATGGAACATTATCCGTTTAAAAAAATCGATGATGAGACATTCCCTGATGTTAAGGAAGGAGACATAATGAGCGTCAAGGAACTAATTTCCGATGAAAAGGAAACCAAACCTCCTGCCCGTTATAATCAGGCTTCATTGATTAAGGAACTTGAAAAGAAAAATCTCGGAACTAAAGCTACCCGTGCAGACATTATCGATAAGTTATATGATAGGAAATACATAGACGGAACCAAAATTGAAGTCAATCAATTGGGTGAAAATCTGATTGATACATTAAATACCTATTGTAATAATTTAACTTCCGAAGAGCTTACAAGAGATTTGGAAAACAAGCTTGAAGGCATCAATCAAGATAAGACCACTAAGGAAAGCGTCATCGATGAGGGCGAAAAGGATGTCAAGGACATTTTAACTGACATTGATAAAAACGTTAAGGGCATTGGCTCTAAGCTTTACGAAGCTTATCAGGCAAGCAACATCGTCGGCGAGTGCAAGTGCGGCGGAAAGCTTGTCAAAAGGGAAGGCCGTTACGGCGATTTCGTAGGATGCACTAATTATCCTGATTGTAAGGTAACCTACTCACTTCCAAGAAATGCAAATATCATCAAGAAAACTTGTGAGAAATGTGGACTTCCAATGATTGTGGCCGGAAAGGGCAAAAACAGACAGGAAATGTGTCTTGATCCCGATTGCGGTAAGGATAAAACCAAAGTCCATGACCCTAAAACTGTAGGGGAATGTCCTAAATGTGGTAAAGATTTACTTAAACGCTCCGGAAGATTCGGAGACTTTGTAGGCTGCAGTGGTTTTCCAAAATGTAAATTCACATGTTCTTTAGAGGAACTTGAAAGTAAATTGAAATGATTTTGGATTATATAACTTTAAAATCTATCCACAAATATTAAATTATGCTATGTTCATAAATTTTATTATAGATTAATGGACATGAGATAATGACAGTTAAAAAGGAAAGAATTTTTTATTATGATTTTTTAAGGGCTTTTGCCATAATCGCTGTTCTTATTTGTCATGTCGACGTATTTTTTGGACCTTTGAATACTCCATTTGAGGTAATTTCCCAATTGGCATTCCATGATCTCGGCAGGATTGGCGTACCTATTTTTCTGATGATTAGCGGAGCTCTGCTTTTAAATAGGGAATATGATTTGGGCGATTTTTTAAAAAGAAGGTTCACACGCATTATCTATCCCTTTATCTTTTGGATTATATTGATAATAGCTCAGCTTTATTATTTAAAGTATAATCATACGGCAATGTGGAACACTTTTATTGGAAATCCGTCAATTACATGGTATTTCTGGACTTTAATCGGAATTTATCTCTTCATTCCGGTCATTAACACTTTCATTGAAAAGTATGGGCTTAAGGGTTGCGAGTATTTCCTGGCAATCTGGTTTGCAACAATCATTATGAAGACATTCAGCTCATATCCGCTGTTCCCTGACTTTAACTTGGACTGCTTTGCAAGCTATGTCGGATATCCTGTTTTAGGTTATTATCTCAACAATAAGGAGTTCAGGTTGTCTGATGTGAAGATGTGCGTTCTCGGATTTGTTGTCCTGATTATCTCATGGGCTGTCTTTGTCTATTTCGATTACAGAAATATGAGTTACATCTCACTGATTTATCAGAATGTGCCTATAGTGCTTATGGGTGCGGGAATGTATGTATTCATTAAATATCTTGACAACATTACCTCATTCAAGCATATTAAAAACAATATGATCGGAAGAATAATAGTTTCAATAAGTTTGTGCAGTTATGGAATGTATTTTTCCCATGCAATCGTGCTTAGGATATTGGAAAACTATAACTATCACTCCAATTTGCTGTTTCCGGTAATGTTCGTTTCATTGATTGTCCTTTCATGGGCACTGCCGTATATCGTAAGCAAAATTCCATATCTTAAGAAGTTCAGTGGAGTTTAGGTTAACTGTTTTCACTCTAAATTATTAAGAATCTTTTGCGGGAGTAATATTGATTTTTTATTAAATTTTATTTTTTGAAATTTTTTCCTTCAGATATGCAAATATATTAATAATGTTAAAATACAAACATATACACCAATAGAAATATTAGACAAAATTTTCCTAATATTTTTATTTGAATTAAAAAATTTACTTTAATGATTAATTAAACAATTTTTGTTAATGAACTTAAAATGAGGATTTTGATGAATAGAGAGACAACAATGACAATAGTAAAGTCAGTTATTATTATATTAATCTTATTAACTATTGTCTTCGCATTAAAAACTCCTGCAGATGATTTGGGCATATTCACCGACGAAGCGAGAGGAGAATATGTTGATTCTTCAGGTCTTCCTTATTTCAGTGAAATGGATTCATATTATAATTTAAGGTTGACTCAGGATTATGTGGATCATGGTTTTGTAGGAGATGAAATGAAAAATGGTAGTGCGTGGGATATGCATAGGTATGCGCCTACCGGTGAGGAAGTCAATTACGAGATGGGTATCGTATGGGTTACTTCGTTTTTACATAATATTGCAAACCAGTTCTTTGGCGAGTATTCCGTAAAAGAAGTGGCTTTCTGGACCGGTGCAATCATATCTACCTTGGCAGTCATCCCGGCATATATATTTTCTAGAAGATTAACAAATGAATATGGTGCTATTGTAGCTACTTTGATTATTGCTCTTGCTCCAAACTACTTTGCACACACATTCCCTGGATTTTTCGATACAGATATGTTTTACTACATATTTGCACTGTTCTTTATATTCTTCTTTGTAGAGAGTATACGGGCGAAGAAGCTGATATATAAAGTCTTATTTGCAGCATTGTCTGTAATTTCAATTGGTTTGTTCTCCCAATCATGGACAGGTTACATCTTTTATGTAGGGCTTATGGGTGTATTCTCCGTAATTTATTTAATTGCTTGCTTCTTCTTTAATATTGGAGATGATGATCCAAGTGATTATCCAAATAAGATCATGTGGTTTATACGTCAAAATGAGATTAAATCCATTGTGATTTTGGGTATTGTAGGATTTATTGGGCTTGCTGTTTTCAAAGGCCTCGATGGTGTACTCAACATATTCGGAGACTTACTTAGTTTGCTTTCATTGCAATCCGCTTCTCGTTCAGTAAGTGGATTCCCTAACGTACTGATTTCCGTTGCAGAGATGCAAATGCCAAGTTTACTTGGTAGTGGAATGACTTCTGCATTTTTAGCTAATACAGGCGGTGTTGTAAACGGTATGGGAGGTATCACGATCTTATTCGCAGGATTGACAGTATTGTACATGTTTGTTAAGAAGTCCTGGGAATTCTTCAGGTCCAAACCTAAAACAGTCCAATCCAAAACCAAAAAACCACCTAAAGGCAAAAGGAAATCTTCCGCTAAAAAAATTGACGATAAACATAAATTTAACATTAATCTTGGAAACCTTGAGTTTTCATCCCTTGATGATATCCTATCATCCAAACGTTTGACTGTATTGTATGCATGTCTATTCGTTGTTTGGGTTGTCATTACTGCCCTTGCGGTAAGTAGAGGTTCAAGATTTATTACCACAATCGTATTGCCATTCGGTATAATGGCTGGTATATTTGTTGGATTTGCAATCGACTATATTAAAAATAAATTGAACAATGATAAATGGATTGCTGCATTGTTCTTCATATTCGGATTTTTAGCTGCAATTCCATTGGCTCAAGTTAATGCAATATTGGGTATTTTACTGTTCTTGGCTATAGTTGCTGTTGGTTTATTTACCGTTTATGCTGTTAAAGCCAATGCTGCTAAGAAAATACCATTCAAAAAGTATGCTCTTGTCATAGCTTTGATTATTGCATTGGTATCACCTTCAGTATGTGGTGCTTATTTGACTTCATCAACTGTTGTTCCGGGTACCAGTGATTCAATGTGGAATGCTATGCAATGGGCAAGTGAAAATACAGCTAACGACACAGTCATCACATCCTGGTGGGACTTCGGTTACCTCTTTGAGATTGCTGCTGATAGACAAGTAACATTCGATGGAGGTTCTCAATCAGGTCAACGTGCATTCTGGTTGGGTAAGGCGATGATGACGGACAACCTGGAGCTGTCTGCGGGTATTTTCAGAATGCTGGACTCCACGGGTACTCTGGCTACCGAAGCTTTAGTTAACTATACCAACGATACAGGTTTGGCTACTGATATCTTGATTGATATATTACCTAGAACTGCTGACGACGCTCAGAAAACGTTGGTTGATACGTATAACTTGACTTCTGAACAGGCTGCGGATGTAGTTCAATACACTCACCCTGATAATGTACGTCCTGTATTGTTCGTAGCATCTGCGGATATGCTTCAAAAAGCAGGTTGGTGGAGTTACTTCGGTGCTTGGAACTTTACAAACCAATCATCTCAGAATTATAACTACTATATTCCAACTACAGGCCCTGTAAAAGTTGATCCTGGCAACACCGGTAAGGTAGTTTTAATTGAAGATGGAGGAATGACTGTCAATGCAGTCATTACCAGAGGAACCGGTAACAACACAACTTCCGGATACACCGAAGCTGTATATACCGACAGTGGAAAACAGATTATGATCAATGATACGCCGTATAATCCATTGAACATTTCGAATATCGTTGTAATTGAAGACGGTTACATCATGAAAAATGAGTCCGTAGGCAACGTTTCGAATGCTAACTTTACCCTGTACCTTATGGCTACTAACAACGAGTACACACCGATTTTGGTAAGTAATGAACTGGCCAATTCGATGTTCACACGACTGTACTTGCTAGGAGGAGCCGGTCAGGACATATTTGAAAATGTTCACTCAGAAAATGGTGTACTATTGTTCAATGTAAACTTTGACAATACAGTTGCTGGTGGATCTGGCGGATCTTCAAGCAGTAACACAACAAATACTTAGATTAGGTTTTCCCTAATCTAAACTTTTTTTTATTTTAATTTTATGGTGATTTAATGGGTATAGAGGAGAAAATAAAAGATATCGAAGAAGAAATTCAAAAGACACCATACAATAAAGCAACTTCACATCATATTGGTAAACTTAAAGCCAAACTATCCAAACTAAAAGAGGAATCACTTCAAAGAAGCAGTGGTGGTTCTAAAGGACAAGGCTTTCATGTAAAGAAATCTGGAGATGCTACTGTTGTTTTAGTTGGATTTCCTTCTGTTGGTAAATCTACCCTCTTAAACAATATTACAAATGCCGAAAGTAAAGTTGGAGCTTATCAATTCACCACATTGGATATTGTTCCAGGTGTTATGGAACATAAAAATGCTAAAATTCAAGTTTTTGATATTCCAGGTATTATCACTGGAGCTAGTAGTGGTAAGGGAAGAGGTAAAGAGATATTGTCTGTTGCAAGAACTGCAGATTTGATTTTAGTCGTGTTGGATACATTCAATCCACAACACATTAATGTAATCTTAAAGGAATTAAGGGCTATCGGTATAAGACCAAATGAACAGCCGCCTGATGTTACTGTTAAAAGGAAAAAGCTTGGCGGTGTCAAAGTATCATCAACATGTAAACTAACCCATATGGATGAAAAAACAATAAGATCCATTTTAAATGAATATGGTTACATTAATGCCGATGTTCTTTTCAGAGACGATGTTACAATGGACCAGTTTATTGACGTGCTTGATAGGAACAAATCCTACGTTCCGATGCTGATTTTACTCAATAAGGTGGACCTTGTCGATGATGCGTACGTTGAAGAGCTTAAAAAATACATTCCTGACTTTATTCCAATTTCCGCCGATAAGAATACAAACATCGATGAGTTAAAAGACATCATATTTGATAATTTGGATTTAGTTCGTGTTTATTTAAAACCGCAAGGACGAAAAGCAGATATGGAAGACCCATTGGTCATTAAAAAAGGTTCTACTGTAATTGATGCATGCGGTAAACTTCATCGTGAGTTTGTTAAGAATTTCAGGCATGCTAAGATTTGGGGAACTTCTGTTAAATTCCCTGGCCAAAAGGTAGGTCCGGACCATGTATTAGAAGATGAGGATGTTTTAAGAGTTATTCTTAAAAAATAATTCTGATATTATGTTTAAAACTATTTTTATAACTGGTACTCCTTGTACCGGTAAAACAACCGTAAGTGAAATATTATCCAATAAATTAAATTGTAATTTAATTAAGATTAACGATTTGGCTATTGATAATGACTTTGTTTTGGGAATTGATGATGAAAAAGGATACAAGGTCATTGATATTGATGCATTGGACGAGAAAGTGAGCGAAATTATTGACAATAGTGAAGAGCTGCTTATTTTTGAAGGACATCTCGCCCATTTGTGTTCCGGTGCCGATAAGGTAATAGTCTTGAGAGTCAGGCCAGAAATCTTACGCTCTAGACTTGAAGCTCGTGATTATTCGGAAAGTAAGATTCAAGAGAATCTGGAAGCTGAAGCCATGGGAGTATGTACGGCTGAAGCTTATGAGATTTATGGTGAAGACATATCTGAAATAGATGTTAGTGACAAGTCTGTTTTGGAAATAGTTGATTTGATTTCTGACATTATTGAAGGTAAGGTCGCTCCTGGCTTTGGAGAGATTGACTTTATGGATTGGCTAATTTAGTTTTATTTCACATCAATTTTTTATCTTGAAATCAATTTTCTCTAATCACTTCAATTTTACTAAATCACTTCAATACTCATTTATTTTTTATTTAGATACTTTTGTGCTTTTACACACGGGGATTTATGTGATATTGAAAAAATCAAGGTCCATGTTTCAATCAATGAAGATTTGATAAAGCTGTATGTTGATATTTTCACTCCAAACAATAAGTTTGATACTCTTAAAAAGTTTATCAATGATATTGGCGCTCCTAGTTGTGAAAGAGACATGTTTACTTCATAATTATTTTTTTTAATATTTCTTTTAACATATGAAATTCCTTAAAAAATACATACCTTTATAAATGGTAATATACATAATTATTCTTAATATTCATATTAACCTAAGGTTTATTTTAACTATGGTTTTTGTTTTAATTTGCGCAAATCATTTTAATTCAATTTTGAATATTATATCCTATTTTCATAATTATGAGGAGGATATTTTTGAGTAGAGGAAGACGACCAAAATGGATGATTGATATAGCGATTGAAAGGATGAATATTCTTTTTGAGCGTGCTGAGATGGAATTCATCACCCATCCGGACAGATCCAATCGTTATGTAGAACTTGCATTGAAATTGTCCACAAAGTACAATACCAAAGTACCTGAGAAATGGTCCAGAAGGTATTGCAAGAAATGTAAGAAGTTTCTCTACCCTGGCCATAATTGCACCGTCCGGCTAGTTAACTCGGAGGTTAACATTTTTTGTGGTGAATGTGGTCATGTAATGAAAATTCCTTATCACAAGGAAAAAAAGTTAAAAAGGAGAGCTAAATATGAGTCAAACAAAAAAAGAAATGATGAATAGAGCTCTTGGTGCGATGACAATTAACATTGGTAAAAGCGGTGTCAACGATAATGTTATCGAAGAAATCAAACGCCAGCTCAAAGCTAATGAAATTGTTAAACTTAAATTTGCAAAAAATATCGCTAGAAATAAAGATGATTACATAGATGATATTGTCTCTAAGACTAAAGCTCAGCTTATAGATGTTAGAGGCCACGTTGCTGTAATCTATAAAAAAAAGCCTTAAACATTTTAAATTTAGAGTTACAGGCCCTATTTTTTAGGTCTTAAATTTACAGTGGATTAAGCTACAATTATTTAATAAAATATTGGAGAATTAATATGACTACTGTATTTGATGTACCTGCAGATTTATTAATTAAAAAAGTCGCAGAAGAATTTAAAAATAACGATAAAATCAATTCCCCTGCATGGTCCAATTTTGTTAAAACTGGTGTTCACAAAGAAAGAAAACCAGAAAATGCTGATTGGTGGTATATAAGAACTGCTTCTATCATCAGAAGAGTTTACATGGACGGTCCTGTAGGAGTAATGAGTTTAAGAACTTTCTACGGTGGTAAAAAAGACCGTGGCGTACGTCCTGAAGTTTTCAGAAAAGGAAGCGGATCCATTGTCAGAACCGCACTTCATCAATTAGAAGACGCAGGATATGTTGAAAAAGTTGAAGGTGGAAGAGTTGTTTCCCCAGCAGGAAGATCATTCTTAGATAAAATTTCTGGTGAAATCATTAAAGATATTCCTGAACTTGAAAAATACTAATTATAATTCGGAGAGTTTGATATGAGCGATTTAGATGAAATTCGTCAAAGAAGAATGGCTGAATTACAAGCTCAACAAGCTGCTATGCAAAATCAAGCACAGCAACAACAAGCTGCTGCTGCTCAAGCTCAACAGCAAGAAGCACAAAGAAAACAGTTCGAAGCTCAGAAAAAACAAATCTTAGGTCAGATTATGACCCCTGAAGCTCGTACTAGATTGGGCAATCTTAAATTAACCAAACCAGAACTTGTCGAAAACATTGAAATTCAATTAATTCAATCCGCACAAGCTGGAAGTTTAAGAGGTAAAGTGACTGATGAGCAATTAAAAGTTCTTTTAAGACAAATTGCTGGTCAGAAAAGAGAAATTAAAATTACAAGGAAATAATATCGATGAAAGCTGGTGTGTTATATAGTGGTGGAAAAGACTCATCTTTTATGGCTGTCATGCTTAAAAGATTAGGTCTTGACGTAGAATTGTGCACAGCAAATTTTGGTGTTTATGATTCATATATTCCTGCCAGTAAATCAGCAGAATCTTTAGGTTTTACCCATAAGGTTTTGAATTTGGATGTAGAACTTTTAGATAAAACCTGTGACATGATAATGAAGGACGGATTTCCAAACGACGGAATAAAGTTCATTCATGAAAATGTTGTAGAACAGGTTGCGGAAAAATACGATATTATTGCAGACGGGACAAGACGTGATGACAGGACTCCGAAATTAAATGTCAATCAGATAAGAAGTCTCGAAGACAGGAAAAACGTTCAATATATCAATTTGGACAGTTTCGGCCACAAATCCGTGAAACTGATAACATCCAATTTGTTTGAAATTTCCCATGAAAAGTCAAATAAGGATAACAGTTCAGATTATGAGGTTGAAATCAGGACTTTGATTGATGAGAAAGGAGGAAACTCATTGGATATATTCCCGGAACATTATCAAACTCGTGTTATTGGATATAAAAAATAATTATTATTACAGGTGAGAAAATGAGTAGAAATAAACCATTAGCTAAAAAATTAAGAATGGCAAAAGCAAACAAACAAAATAGGAGAATTCCAATCTGGGCTTATGCTAAAACTAACCGTAAACTTAGATACAGACCAAAACCTAGACATTGGAGAAGAAACAGTCTTAAATTATAAGAGGGGTTAAAATGGAAAGAGTTTACACAATTCCACTTAGAAATGTAAAAAATGTCAAAAGGACCATCAGAGCTCCTAGAGCTATTAGGGAAGTACAAAACTTCTTGACTAAACACATGAAAGCTGAAGAAGTTAAACTTGATGAGTCTATCAATCATGCAATTTGGGAAAGGGGTATTCAAAAAATACCTTCTAAAATTACTGTAAAAGCAGTTAAAGATGATGATGGTGTTGTAGAAGCTACTTTAGTAGAATAGCTATAGTACCTTAGCCATATATTTGAATGTGAGGTAACAATATGTTGAAAAGAGTTGATATTGTAGGAAATCCGAATATAGGAGTATTCATTCTTGCAACCGATGACATAGCTATTGTTCCTTATAATCTTTTGGATGAAAAAGCTGAAATTATTAAGGAAACATTAGAAGTCGATGTTGTCAAGTCTTCTATTTCCGGTAGCAATCTCATAGGATCCTTAGCTGTAGCTAATTCAAATGGTATTGTTGTTTCCCCACATGTTTTAGATAGAGAAGTTAAACAATTTGAAGAATTGGGCTTAAAAGTCGCTACTATTCCTTCACAGTTTACTGCCATAGGAAATATCGTAGCAGCAAATGACAATGGCGCTATTGTCAGTCCGTTCTTATCAGAAGAGGCATGCAACATAATTGAAGAAACCTTGGATGTTGATGTCGAATCCCGTTCAATCAGCGGAAGCGACATTATCGGTTCTTTGATTAAGGTTACCAACAACGGATTTTTGATAACTAAAAATGCAACCTCCAGTGAAATTAACTTAGCTCGTAAAGTATTTGGTGTTGAAGGAGATATTGGTACTGTCGGTAAAGGTATTTCTTTAGTTGGCGCTTGCTCCATTGCTAATTCACATGGTGCAATTGTAGCCAAAGGAAGTACTGGTCCTGAAATGGCTAGAGTTGAGGAAGCGTTAGGCTTTTTAGACGATAATTTTTAATTAATATATCATGAGGGATTTATATGATAACAAAAATTTACAGAGTTAAAGGTACTTTTGTAATGGGCGATGAATATCATAAATTTACTAAAGAATACAAAGCAACTTGTGAAGCTGAAATCGAAGAGAAAATCTTCGAACGTTTCGGAAGTAAACATGGTATTAACAGGAATCAAATTTCAATAGCATCTATTGAAGAAATTGCTCCTGAAGATGTTCAAGATCCAATTGTAAAAGAGATTTTATAGATTTGTTGGTGTTAGTATGGAAGATCAACAAAGATTAAACAGTCTTCTTAATGAAATCAATGCATACAGACAACAAGCTGAATTAATTCAACAACAAATTGAAATGATTCAGGCTTCAATTTCTGAAGTTGATGCATTGTTCAATACTTTGGAAGATATTGAAGGTAAGGAATCTGTCGAGGCATTCGTTCCTGTAGGTGCAGGTTCTTTCATTAAAGGAGAACTTAAAAGTACTGACGAAATTATTGTAAGTATCGGTTCCGGTCTTGCTGTTAAAAAAGATGCAGACGGCGCCCGTGAGATTCTCACAGGCCAAAAAGAAGATTTAAAAGATAGCTTAGACAAAATGTTAGCTAACTTGCAACAATGCACTGATATTGTTGGAAATCTTCAAGCTCAAGCTGAGCAAATAGCTGCTGCAGCTCAAGGCAACATGACCCAAATGGGATAAATACTTTTTACAATTTTTTCTTTTTTTTTCTATTTTTTTTAATTATTTTTTCTCAAGGGAACATATTTATATACTATTTTTGACATAATCAAGAATGCCTTAAAAAAATTCTTCTGAGGTGAAAACTATGGATTTTAAGGTTTTATTTGCATTAGTTGCGGTTTTTGTAGTTATCATGTCTGCTTCAGCAGTCTGTGCAATTGATGACGTAGCCGGTGATGACGCTACTTCTGGTGATAATGAAACTGTTGTTTCTGAAGTTATTGAAGAACCGGATGATGTTGTAGATTTCCCGGAATTCCAACAACCAGTTCCTTTAGATTTTGATAATTTAATAGTTCAATTCAAAATAGATAATAGAATTTTGACGTCTATTAATTTGTCAGAGGAAGGTTTAACTGGAGATGATGTTGCCGCTGATGATGACGCAGAAGGCGAAACAGAAGGAGGAGACGATGCTCCGTTAGTAATAAGTCCTCAAGATGAAGATAATTCAACCACTAACGGCACTACCAGTGAAACCACATTGGATTCAAATACTGCTGGTAATCCTATATTCATATTATTAGCTGCTTTAGCAGTTTTAGGTATCGTTCCTTTAAGAAGAAATAAATAATTTCTTCATTTTTTTCTATTTTTTTAACATTTTTTAATATTTTTTCTTATTTTTCATAATATGCCTTTAAATACTATGAAAAAGGTAAATAATAACAATATAAATTTTTAACTATACTAAAAGGTTGGGTTAATTTTGTTTGAATCATTAAAAAAGAAGTTTTCACGTACTAGTGAAAAATTAGAAGAAGAGCTTATCGAAGAAGCTGAGGCAGAAGATAACCTTCAAGAAGAGGAAGGCAGTAGATTTTCATTTTTCTCATTTGGACGTAAAAATAAGGAAGAAGATAAAGAAGAGGAGGATGAAGACGAATCCAATTTGCTTCCTGAAGCTGAAGACACTACTGTAGAGGATGAAACTTCTGTTGATGAAATTGAAGAGGAAGTTGAAGAGGACAAAAAATCCGGATTTCTCAGCAGATTCAAATCTTCTGATGAAACTGACGAAGATGATGATGAAAATGATGAAGAAGATTCTGAAGTTGAAGAGAAAAAATCCCACTTCTGGAGCAGAAACAAAAATAAGGATAAGGAGGATATTTCTGTTGATGGTGAAGCCTCCGGAGGCCTGTTCTCATTTGTTCGTGAAAAGACAATTTCAGAAAAACATGTAGATGATATTTTATTTGAACTTGAAATGGAGCTTTTACAGGGCGATGTGGCTATGGAAGTGGCTTCAGAAGTCGTTGATAGTGTAAAAAATGATCTTGTTGGTAAGAAAATCAAGAGAAGCAATGACATTACCGAATACACTTACCTTGCTTTGAGGAATGCCGTTTCTGAAATCATCGACATTCCTGGAAAATCAATGACAGAAATGATTGAAGCCAAAAAGGCTCAGGGTGAACCGCTGGTGGTGATGTTTGTAGGTATTAACGGAACAGGAAAAACCACAACCATCGGTAAGTTGGCCAATTATTATCTTAAAAAAGGTTATACTCCTGTTATTGCAGCATCCGACACATTCAGAGCAGGTGCTATCGAACAGGTAACCTATCATGCTGACAATGTTGGTGTTAAAATCATCAAGCACCAGAAAGGATCAGATCCTGCCGCCGTCGCATTCGATGCCGTGGAGCATGCACGTGCCCAAGGAAAGGAACTGGTTTTAATCGATACTGCCGGAAGGATGCAGACCAACACAAATCTTATGGATGAGATGAAAAAGATCAAGAGAGTATCCAAACCTGATTTGGTGATATTCGTTGGTGATGCATTGACAGGTAATGACGCAACAGAGCAGGCCAAGAAGTTCAATGAGGCAATCGACATTGACGGTGTTATTTTAACCAAGGCGGATGCCGACAGTAAAGGCGGAGCTTCACTTTCAATCGGATACGTTATCAAAAAGCCAATCATGTTTTTAGGCGTCGGCCAGGGATATGATGATATCATGGAATATGATGCCGAATGGATGCTTAATCAACTGTTCTCAGAAGATGAGGAAGCTATTGCAGAGGAATAGGTATGAACAAGAAGTTTCTACTTCCGATTTTTGCCATGTGCGTCATGCTGATGGCATGGTTTGCAATATTCGGAAGCAGTATGCTTGCACCGCCTCCTGGTGATGTTTCAATAGCCATTACCGGAGATGTGATGTTTGCACGTAATATGGGAGGAGTTTTGGCTGACGGGGAATCTCCGTTTAAGGGAGTCAGCAATGTAACTTCAACTGTTGACATACTTTTAATCAACTTTGAAAATGCGGCCACAAATTCTGACAGCGCTGTTAAAAGCGATGTTCCCTTAAAATGCGATCCCAGTTTTGTTCCTCTGGCTCATGAGAATAACATAACTGTTGCGGCCCTTGCAAATAACCACATTTTTGACTATGGCGTTACGGGTATGAGGGATACACTGAAATATCTCAAGGACGCTAACATTTCTTATCTTGGTGTCGGTGAAAACGAATCTGAGGCTCATCAAGGGATAACTATTGAAGTCAACAACAGAAACGTGACCATATTCAACTTTATGGATGCGGATAATTTTGCAGAATACAGCTATGAGCAGATACCTTATGCCAACGGATCAATGCCCGGATATTCGGCATATGACAGCGAAGTTGCCGAAAAGCTTATATCCGAAGCCAAATCCAAAGGAGACATAGTCATAGTATTCATGCATTATGGAAATGAGTATTCTACATCCCCTAACGATGCCCAAAAGGGAATATCTCATGAGGTAATAGATTTCGGTGCGGATGTCGTGGTAGGATCTCACCCGCATGTCGTTCAGGGAGTTGAGATGTATAACGGAAAACCGATTTTCTATAGTCTTGGAGACTTCGTATTCGACCTTCAGCGTGAGGGAACTCTTGACTCTTACTTCGTACAAATCGACTTTGTAAACGATACAGGCCACTGCACAATATATCCTGTTCATTTGGAAAATTATTTACCTTACTTCGATAACGCAGAGGAAGGAACAAATCTTTTGAATTCCCTATCTCCTCAATGCAGCGATATGAAAATCGAAAACGGTGTAGGTACATTGGACTTTAATTTAACTAATGGTGATTAATATTAATTATAGAAAAATATTTATTGTTTGTGTTGTGCTGACCATATTCTTAGGTTTAACGGCCGTAAGCGCAAGCGACATTAACGAAACTGCAGATACACTTACGGATGATGCCCAGTTGAGTGCTTCAGACAGCGATGGGTTGGGAGGATGTTCAACTTCTTCGGTTGTCAAGACCTCTTATAAGGCACCCGGAAGCGTATTCATCAAGGGAAGCAGTTTTGACTTTCAGCTTTTGGATTCAAAGGGAAAGGGAATTGCAGGCAAGGTTGTAAAGATTACCTACAAGAACCATACTTATAACAGGACAACCGACAGCAACGGTCATGTCTATTTGAAATTGTCCTCAAAGGGAATCTTTGACGTTAATTTTGCATTTGATGAGGAGGGTTATGCTCCCCTAAACGTTTCCAAAACGGTCACTGTCATAAACAACCAGATTTCAAAGATTTCTGCATACAGTTATGTTGCATATGTGGGTGTCAGGAATCCGTATACTGTTACATTAAGTGCTGGTGGCGTTAATCTGGCCCATAAGAAGGTGACATTCGTCCTTAAAGGCAAAAAATATACTGCCACAACAAACCTTTACGGTAAGGCAACCCTGAATATTGACTTGCCTAAGGGAACATACACAGTCAAATGCTATTTTGATGGGGTAAAGAATGTCAAGGCTTCCAGTGCATCTGCCAAGATAACTGTCAAGAAAGGGATGCCGACAACACTTGTTCGGATGAGTTCAAATACTTATGTAAATCAGGTTTCCACTCCTTTTGTAATCAAGTTAAAGGATTCACGCCAAAAGCCGATAGCCAACAAGACAATTGTATTTAAAATCAATGGTAAAACTTATTCAAAGAAAACTGATGATGGCGGATTGGCTACCCTTTACATCAAGTTGCCTACAGGTTCATATAAGCTTACCGTAAGCTCATATTCATCTTCAGTATATAAGAGATCTTCCAATACATACACAATCAAGGTAAAGTCAGACGGCCTTAAGAATAACGGATTTTGGCTGTTTGGAAGTGACATGAAGAAAGTGAATCTGACAACGATGGCCAAAAACGGTGTAAATCAGATATTCCTGAATGCTTATGCTGTTGAACTTCATGGAAAAAAGGCAGTATCCAATTTTGCAACACAGGCGGCCTCTTTAGGCATCAAGGTCCACATCTGGATGCAAGTATTCAATGACGGGGACTGGATTTCTCCGGTATACAATGACGGGTCATTCAAATACAGTCTTTTCAATTCAATTATCAAGGAAGCCAAAGGCTATGCCTCAATCGAGGGCGTTGCAGGAATCCATTTTGATTATTTGAGATTCCCTGGAACCGCATATAAATATACAAATGGTGTAAAGGCAATCAATTACTTTACAAAAACAGCCTGTGAAGAGCTTCACAATTTAAACAAGTCATTGATAGTTTCTGCAGCGGTAATGCCTGAACCGTCTTCAAACAAGTATTATTATGGTCAGGAGATTTCAACTTTGTCCCAATATCTGGACGTAATCGTTCCGATGGTCTATAAGGGAAATTATGGAAAGAGTGCCTCCTGGATTAAATCTGTAACTGCAGAGTTTGTAAAGCAATCACAGGGTGCTGAAATCTGGACTGGCCTTCAAGGTTATTATTCCGACAGCAATGTTGCAAAGCTTCCAAAATCCACATTGATAAATGATGCGGATTATGCAGGAATGGGAGGAGCTTCCGGAGTAATAATATTCAGATATAGTTTATTCAATCTAATTAATTTCAATAATCTCTGAGGGATTTTCATGAAAAATAAAGTCGTTATTTTATTATTAGTACTATTGGCGCTAATATCCGTCTCAGCCGTATCGGCCGGTGATACTTCGGCCGGTTTGGATGACGGTATTGATTCTGGTGAAATCGTTAAAAACGATTCTTCTATTTCCGCCAGCCCGACTGTAGGATATGAGAGCTTTTCAACAGAGTTTGTAGTTACTCTCTCTTCACAAAATCAGACTCTCTCCAATTCCGAAGTCAAAATCAATGTCAATGGCGCAGATTATTACAGAACAACCAATGCCACAGGTCAGGCGGTTTTGAAGGTCAAGCTTGCAAAAGGAACATATGACGTTAGCTATTCATTTGCAGGAGACAACTATACAAACCCTTCAAATGGAACAACCAAACTGACCATCAAAAGCCCTACAGAAACCAAATTGAATCAGGCAGACAAGGACATCAATTACAGGCAAGGTCTGAATTCAGTATTCATTGTTCGTTTGGTTAAAAGCACTGGGGCAGGCATAGCCAATCAGACAGTCATATTTAAGGTGAATGGAAAAACTTACACCAACAAAACAGACTCCAAGGGTTATGCGCAAATATTCTTGAGCCTGAAAAAGGGAACATACACTGTCAAGTATTCATTCTCATCAAATGCCCCTTACCTTTCATCTTCAGGATCCTGTAAGATAACAGTCAAATCTTCAATAGCTAAGGGTAACGGATATTGGATGTGGGCATCCGGAATGAAGAGCGTAAACCTCAAGACACTTAAGGACAAGGGAACCAAACACATTTTCCTGCATTCCTATGCTGTATCTCTTTACGGCAAGTCTGCGGTCCAGTCCTGGATTGCAAAGGCCAACAAGTATGGAATCAAGGTCCACATATGGATGCAAGTCTGCTATGACGGAAAATGGATAAGGCCTATCAAGGAGGACGGGTCTGTTGACTATGGATTTTTGAAAAAGAAAGTCAATATAGCTGTCTACTATTCACAAATCAAAGGTGTGGCAGGAATTCATTTTGACTATGTGAGATTTGGAGGAACAGCCCACAAGTACGTCAACTCCGAAAAGGCAATCAATTACTTCGTTAAAAAGGCATGCGTTGAGGTTAGAAAGGTAAATCCTAACTGCATAATGTCTGCTGCAATAATGCCCGAACCGGACATGATGCTTTATTATTACGGTCAGGACATTCCAACAATGACCAAATATCTCGACGTCATTGTCCCTATGGCTTATAAGGGAAATTATGAGAAATCCTCATATTGGATTAAGACAGTAACAAGTACCTTTGTCAAGCAGTCCAATGGCGCTTTGGTTTGGACAGGACTTCAGGCTTATCAGTCAGACGACAATGTCGTTCGCCTATCTCACTCCAATCTGCTTAAAGATGCAAGATATGCCATGCAGGGCGGTGCAAGCGGAGTGATTCTCTTTAGAATAGGAGTCACAAATCTTTTAAATTTCAATAAGGTATAATCCTTATTACCATTTTCTTTTTGAAAGGGCTTTAAGCCTCTTTTTTTCTATATTTTTCTTTTTTTCAGACTGGTATTGTCTGTTCTGGCGATTGGTTGTAGTTTCATTGTTTCTCATTACGGTTACAAGGTCAATCGAGTTGCCGCTGCAGGCCATGACCACCCTTATCTCCTTGTAGTCCTTTGACGGCGGAGCCTTGAACACGGCAGCATATTTCTCCCTTTCGATATGCTCCCAGCTTATAGGCTCTTCATTTAAAAGGCAATCCATGACATACTGTCTTGTAAGTCCGTTTTCATCAAGCCTTTCAACGAAATGCCTGTTTTCTAAACACCAGTTGATGCCTGCAGTATCTCCCATTAAAAATTTGTCAAAGACATTCATCATGTAAACTTTATTATATATCTTACAATAAAAATCTTATCATGACTCAACAGGCGCAATGGGATTCATCACTTGCATTTATTTTTGCTATGATTGGGGCTGCCGTTGGACTCGGTAACATCTGGCGTTTCAGCTATGTGCTATATTCTAATGGTGGGGGTTCATTCTTTATCCCTTATTTTGTGGCAATAGCTATTATGGGAATTCCATTTTTAATTTTGGAATATGGTGTAGGGTTCAGTTTCAAGGATTCCTTTTCAAAGATCATGAAAAAGATCAAGCCTCAGTTTGAAGTAATCGCTTGGATATTGGTCCTTTTTGTTTTTATAGTCGTTATTTATTATATGGTAATTCTGAGTTGGGACTTGGTTTACCTTTTAAGCAGTTTTACATTCAATTGGGGAACTGATACGGCAGCGTACTTTGTAAACACTGTCGGCGGAAGTTCCAATCTGTCCAATGCAAGCTTTTTGCTTGTTCCGACAACAGTATGTGTCCTTCTTTTATGGATTGTTTTATGGTTCATTTCACACAGGGACGTCGATAAGGGAATCGGTAAGGTTTCAAAGATATTGATTCCGGCCCTATTTATTATAATGGCTGTCATCATCGGTTATGCATTGACATTGCCAGGTGCAAATATCGGAATCGACACGTTGCTTTCCCCTGACTGGGGCATGCTTTTGAATGTAAATATCTGGCTTGCGGCATTCGCTCAGATTATCTTCTCATTAAGTATGGGACAGGCCATTGCACTCACATATGCAAGCTACTTGCCTGAAAACTCAAAATTGACGGATAATGTATTGATAGTTGTTGCATCAAACTCCGGATTTGAAATCTGTACTGCATTCGGTGTATTTTCGATTTTGGGTTACATGTCCCTAACCGCCGGAACTCCAATGACTCAGCTGGTTACCGAAGGTACAGGATTGGTATTCATTGTATTCCCGATGATTTTCAACATAATGGGTCCTGTCGGACGCATTTTGGCTCCGTTATTGTTTTTAGCTATTCTGTTTGCAGGAATCACATCCGCACTCGGATTTTTGGAGCCGATGTTAAGTTCAACATCCGCCAAACTCGGATGGTCCCGTAAAAAGACAGCTACTGTTCTGTCAATCATAGGATGTGCATTTTCACTTCTTCTGACAACTGGAATCAGCAGTTATCTCGTTTCCATTATCGATTCATTTGTAAATGAGTTTGGAATATTGCTTTTAATCGGAGTTCAATGTATAATATTTGCATGGTTTTACGGAGTCGAACATTTCCTTCCTGCCCTTAACGAGCATTCCACATTCAAGGTCGGTACAATATGGTCATTTATAATCAAGTACCTGTTGCCTGTGGTCTTGATTTTGATGTGGATTGTGGGAATTGTTCAGCTGTTTTCAACCGCAGAAAGCTTTGAGATAATAGTTGACATCATAATCATAGTTTCGGTTTTGGCATTTTCCGTGATACTGACAAAAATCAAACCTGTCGGAGATAGTTAATCTATCTCTCTTTTTTTCTTTACAATTTAGTTATCGAATGCTTAATTTTACATATAATTAAATTGGTTTAAATTTTAAAAATAGTTAAATTATTTGATATAACTCTTAATATATTGATGGTTAGGTTATTTTTTAAAAATTAGTTTCGTGATATGTGTATCACAAAATAAAAAAAGAATAATTTAATAAATAAATTATTCTTAAGCTTGACCGTTTGCGATTTTAACTTGTTTGTATGTGAGGTACATTCCGACAGCCCAAACGATGATGTTGACGAATGCGAAAAGTAACATTACATACCATGCTAAAATGTTTAAGATAACTGAAATCACAAAGATGAGAATTCCTTTAGTGGCATCTCCAGCATATGCAATACCAAGACCGGTAAATATGAAAGAGATGATCAATGCTAATGCCATACTTTTTTCTCCAGCCATATTTTTCCCTCCGTTTATTTTTTTTTGAAAAAAAGCATTAATGCTTGGTTAATGTTTTTAGCAATAATTTTATTTAAATGGTTTGGTTTGTTTGTGGGTTGTTAAAATAAGCGGAAGTTAATCTAAGGGAAGCCCCTTAGAAAAACTTAAACTAAAAATTTTTTTAGTATAACACGGAGTGTTACAATTAATATTATTTTAAAGCTATTATTTAAAAATACTCATTCGTCTTTATGGGGTAAACTTAATTTGACAAAATATTAAAATGCAATGCTGAATATAAATATCATCATGTCAAGAACTATAATTACGCTTGAAAGCACAAATCCTGCAAGGGAAGAGCAAATCATTCGTGAAATCCTTGCAATGAATGATTACGAGGAAAAATTAAAAAACAACGAAAGATACTTCCAGAACGGTGTCGGACTATTGGTTGCTCCGAAATTCATTAAATACTCCTTCAACGGCGACAAGCTTATTTTGGAAGGATGGGTTAAAAATTTCGCAATAATGGGCGAGTCCAAATTGGACGGAGCTATGGGAGCAGTTCCTAAAAGGTCCTGCAAAGCTGTTTTGGACACAATGATCCAATCCCTTGGAAACAAGATGATTTCATATTATTAGTCTGAAGTCATCGACACTTTTATCTTTTCCACTTTGACGCATGGTTAGAGTGGATTAGGTTTCTTTTTTTGAATCAATTGCCTCATTTTGAATAAATTTTATATGATATGTTCATAAAAATATTAATATATAAAATATATGGGGAAGATATTTTGAAATTTTATAGGATTAGTATAATTTTTCTGGTTTTATTAATTTTCTCTGTTGGTTTTGTAAGTGCGGAGGATGTAAACTCCACAAATCTGGAAGTGGCAGACACTAATGTTGTTCAAGCTCCAAGCACTTATTCCTATATGGATTTGAAGGATCTTATTTTTAACGGTCCTGATGATACAAACATGACTGCAGACTATAAGTACAACCCAGAAAAAGACGGTGACTTAAAAGACATTAAACTAAATTTCCATGGTGAAACCTATCTTATTGAGGGTAACAACCATGTAATCGACGCGAACAATCAGGTAGGAGCGTTTTCATTTTTAAACGGAACTATAGTCATCAATAACCTTGTCATTAAAAACTGTAATGGCTCTGCTATAGTTCTGGATGGCTGCAGCTTGACTACAAACAACGTCACATTCGAAAACAACTGGGATAACTCCAAGGGGTCTTCCGTTGTTGTCAGAAATAGTGTATACTACAGTTATGGCGATAAATTCATAGATAATTATGCAAAGTATGGTACTGACGTGTTTATATCCAACAGTACTGCGGTATTTGACAGGTCAGTGTTCATCAACACAAATCCTGTGTATTGGTCCTTGATTTACAGCACAGAATCAAACGTTACAGTCTTAAACACGGTTTTTGAAAACATCAGCTCAAGATATGCAACAGCAATCTATTCTGAAAAAGGTGGGTTGAGCATCATCAATTCCAAATTTAAAAACCTTTATGCCAACGCCACTTCAGGAGCTGTTGCAGTTAAAGGCAAAACCTCTGTCCTTATTCAGAATTGTGAATTTGAAAATGTAAGTTCTGCTAAAAACGGTGGGGCTGTTTTCATAGATATGAATGGTGACAGCGACGAATATTTAAGAGGAACCTCTATAATCAACGCTACAATTTTCACCGACTGTTCATCCGAATTCGGTGGAGCCCTAATGCAGCTTGGAGGATGCTTAAACATAATCCACTCTGATTTTATCGCAAATCATGCTACATTTGCCGGTGGGGCAATCTACACTTCAAACGCAACTTTATATGCTGTGGACACCATGTTCGACAGAAACATCATCGAATTGGAGGTTAAAGGCATAACCCGTGGAGGGGCCCTTTATCTGGATTACAGTGACGATATTGAGATTGAACAATGTACATTTAAAAACAACACAGCCTTAGAGGGCGGTGCAATACTTTCGTTTGACACATTTTTCAAAATCACATACTGTGAGTTCATTGAAAACGGTGAAGCGATTCACGCCTATTTCCCTAGAGAAGGCTCTCTTTTCGATAACTGCAAGGTTCATGAGGACGAGGTCGTTTTAAATGATACCTATTATCCTTCTGTTGTAGGCGTAAAAGGAAAGGAAATTGTCCTAAATCCTATTAACCTTCCTGGAAGCGTTGGGGATGCCTACTTTAATCTGGCTGATTATAATGCAATAACTCCTGTAAAAAATCAGGGAATGAATGGGGCATGTTGGGCATTCGGTACAAACGGTGCTTTGGAATCCGCATTCCTGATAGCTACAAACATCACTTTGGATTTGTCTGAAAATAACTTGCAAAACAGCGCAATCAGGTACTCCTATTATGGAAGACTTTCATTGACTGAATCCGGATATCTGTATAGTGGATTATCCTATTATGTCGCTTGGTTAGGTGCCGTAAATACTGAATATGATTCATATGATGAGATGGGTAAGATTTCAACCCTAATGTTCACTCCCGAAAGTTTCCATGTTCTCGATGTAGTGTACATCAACACTTCAAATATTGAAGAAGTCAAACAGGCTCTGCTTGACTATGGTGCATTGACCATCTTTGTCACAGGCGCTGCTCAGGACTCTCCATATTTCAATCCAAAAACCAATTCAATATATTGCGACGATGCTAAAGAATTGAATCACTTTGTTACTCTGGTAGGTTGGAATGATACTTTTTCAAAGGATGACTTCAACATCAAGCCTGCCGGAGACGGCGCATGGATTTGCAAAAACAGTTGGGGAACCGATTGGGGAGACAAAGGATTCTACTACCTTTCATATTATGACGCTCCCGTCACATCTAGAGACGCAATAGCATATAAAATTGAAAACACTGTCAACTACAATAAGATGTACCAATATGACATTGCCGGACAATCCGCTTGGTTACCAACAGGCATCAGTTGGATTAAATACGTTAACAACTATGAAGCTATGGGTGATGATTTAATCGCCGCAGTTGGGCTATACTTTGATAAGGTGAATGTCGGATACAACATCAATGTTTATGTGAACGGAACAGAAATGTACTCCCAAAGCGGAAAATCCATATATCGCGGTTATCAAACCGTCAAATTGGACAAGTACGTCTGTGTAAATGAGGGGGACATATTTTCAATTGAAGTGGAAGTGGAAAACGGCAAGGTTCCTATATCCGATGATTCAAGGCTGTTTTATGAAAAAGGATGTTCTTTGTTGAAAAATGATAAGGGCCAAGCAGATGATCTAACTGACGCCCATTATGTGGCATGCGTTAAAGCATACACAATTGAAAACATAAACATGACATCTGACGTTATTCAATATTACGACTCAGATAAGGTTGTAATTCCTAGCGACCTTGAAGGTGCGCTCATGACAATTTCCCAAAACTCAAAAGAAATAGCTCACGCAATCGTTTCAGGAGGTAAGGCAACATTCAAAATGAACATCTTGCCTGGAAAGTATTCAATCACAACCCTGTACAACAGTACAGAAATAGTCAACTACCTTGAACTGATTGGCACTGTCAGATTCCTGTCCAATGCCAGCATCACAATGGACTATAACGGCGGAGCAACCTGTCAAGTGGAAGTGCTGGATACTCTTGGAGATTCTGCTGTATTCAAGACTGTATTTTTCACAATCAACGGCAAAACATATTATGTTCAAGCAAACAAAAATGGTGTTGCAACCTTCAAAATCCCGAATTCAGTCACTCCTGGAACTTATAACCTGACAGTTTTCTGCAATTATCAAACACTTACAAAAACCGTTAAGGTAAAGCAGGTCTTGAAGTCAAGCTCTACCGTGACAGTTAAAAAGTCAGCCAAAAAGGTGACCTTAAAGGCCACACTCAAGACAAGTGCAGGAAAGGCAATCAAAAACAAGTCAATTATCTTTAAGGTAAACGGCAAAACCTACTTTGCCAAAACCAACTCTAAAGGTATTGCTCAGGTTGTCATTAAGGGAGGAAACTTCAATAAGTTCAAGGCTGGCAAAAACTACAAGGTGCAGATCACCTATCTAAGAGATACAATTAAGACAACTTTAAAAGTCAAACGTTAGGGTAAATCCCTAACTCTTTTTTTATTTTTAATTGAAGCTTTCTTTCATTAACGGCAAGGTTTTTGGTTTTTGAATTTAATTTTTTGTGGGGATATATATCCTCAGTTGGATTTTGGTTGGTTTTGTGGATTTTTGGGTGTTAATGTTAATCTTATTTTATTTGTTTTATTTTATTTTTATCATCAGTTTTTAATATGTGTTTAAATATAAATTGTATTAATCATGTAAAATTGTTGTTATTTAGTAAAATTGATTTAGGTAGGTTTTTATATGGTGGAAGTTGAATCATTTTATAATTACTTAATTTCTAATGGATATTACTTTGATAAAGATTTAATTGAAAATTATCTTTTATCTTTAAAAGTAAAACCATTTGTAATATTAACTGGAAATTCTGGGACTGGAAAAACAAAACTATCACAATTGTTTGCTAAATTTATTAATTCTGGATTAATATCAATCAAACCTCCAGAGGATTATGTGAAAGTTAAAGGAAATGTAAATTTTTCTTCATGGAACAGTATGGGATGGACACTTGAAAAAAATTATTTCCGCGATTTTTTACCAATCAGTGAATGTGAATCAAAATGTGATTTGGTAGTTGACGGTATTCAAGCAAGGGGCAGTATTAATTTAACTATACAACTGGATTATACAAATTTGGCTTTAAAAGAGCATTTGAAGAAAATGTGCGACGAATTGGGCATTGAAAGATATTCTAAACTAGAATACCCAATTGATGTTTTTATTAATGTTGAGGGCATTAAAAAAATCATGTCTGATCCTCTACCTATTGGTGATTCTATTTCTCTCACACAAAATTCCAATAAGTCTGCACAAGAGGATAAGCAATGGAATATGGATCATGATTTTTTCCAGTATTCTCCATTCAGAAAAGGCAAGGTTGATTGTAAAATTATTGTTGATGGAATTGAATCTGATGCCAAACTTAGGGTTCTGTCTAAGTTAACTTTTTTTAAGAATGAACCGTTACAGAGGTATCTTAAAAAACATGATGGGGAGAAAGTAAATATAAAGTTAAAATTGGATGATTTTAATTTTGAAGGGTTTGAACCAAAATGGAATCCTGTTGACTCAATTCAATTCAAATCAAATTCAGATGATGATTCTCATGAAAAATATGCAATTGTTCCTGTTGGAGCTAATTGGACGGATAACACCAATATTGTGGGTTATTATAATGTAATAACAGAAGAATATCAATCAACTCTAGCTTATGAGTTAATTAATCAAGCTCAAAATGATCTGGATAATCCTTATTTCTTAATTTTAGATGAAATGAACTTGTCTCATGTTGAAAGATATTTCGCCGACTTTTTATCAGCTATTGAAAGTGGTGAAGAAATTCCATTATATGGACAGGATGAAACATTAGTCCTTCCAGGTAATCTTTTTACAATTGGGACTGTTAATGTTGATGAGACAACATACATGTTTTCGCCTAAAGTTCTTGATAGGGCAAACACATTGGAATTTGAGACATTGCGTGCATGGGAGTATATGGTATCTGATTTGGAAGGGGAAGATTTTAAAGGAGATATCGAATATTTACAGTCTCCCTTAGTTGATTCAAATATTTCAAAACTGAATATTCAAGATCTAAAAGAAATTTTATCAAAAATTAATTATAATGATGATAATTTATGGGATACATTAGCTATTGAGCTTACTGCATTTCAAGAAACTCTTAAGGGGTCTAGTTTTGACTTTGGATTTAGAGTAATCAATGAAATTTTAAGGTTCATGGTAGTTGCTTGGAGATATGAAAACTCACCTGATGAATGGAATAACTGGGAGAGATATTTTGATGCTCAAGTTAAACAAAAGATTCTTCCAAAATTACATGGGTCTGAAAAAGCTATCGGTAATGTCTTAACTAGGTTATTTAACTTGTGTTTAGAAGATAGAAACAAGAAGGCAAATCCTAAAAACATTAACATTAGCAAAGATGATTGCAGATATTACACTTCAGCATTGAAACTCCAAAACATGTCTAAAGTTTTATCTGATCAAAGATACGTTTCATTTATTAATTAAAGATTTAAATGACTGATCAAAAGATTATTATTCATGTAACAGATGAATATTCAAACGAAATAGGAATTTTAACTGTTAGTTCTCTTTATTATGGGGATATCGTTAATTCTAACATTAAAATATCTGATTCAATATCCTTAGAGAACGTTCCTTTTGTTGAAGAACCTGATAATTTAACTCCAATTCAGTATTGGGAGAATAATTCTTCTAATTTTGCAAAGTTAATGTTCTTAGAAGAAACAGAATATCAGGTTTTATTTGAATCAACGGATGTTAATGCAAATTTCAAGGTATTGCATTCATTAACAAAAATGAATGATAACCACTTTAAAGAATTTAGATTTTCTTTAGGTGATGATAAGAAATATAAGGTTGCGGGAACCCTAAATTTTAGAAGCTATGTTGGCAAATCATTTTTAGATGTAAAAAAAGATAACATTAATTCAACTAAAATTCCAATTGAAGTCAGATCTAAAAAAATAGATTATTTCAGCCAATATTCCGCAATGATTGCAGATTTATCACAACAGGCATTAGGTTTGATATTTGAAACTAATTCTCCATTATATCAGGAATTTGACCTTGATAATCGTCCAAAAGAGACATTATATGAAGACTTCATGTTTTTAGAATATCTATTTAGACCAGAGAATCTGCCGTCAATATTTGAATATTTGTCTAAAAACCTGCATTCACAACTTAAAGAACATTCTGAAACTGTTCCAGTATCATTTGCTTCAAATGTTAATCAAAACACTTTAAGAGATATTGTAAGAAAACCAAATAATTTATCTAAATCTGATGCGGAATTTGAAATTGTTCGAAAATTAAATGGATATGTCCCACAAGATATTATTCAAACCAAACATGAAGATGTTATTGATATTCCAGAAAATAGATTTTTTAAATACTTTTTACAATTAATTCAAGAGTTAATAGAAAGATTGCTTGCTAATCCTAAAGAAGGATATATTAAAGACAAACTAGGGTCATTTAAAGATGAAATAGGTTATTATTTATCTGCTAAATTCTTTAATCATATATCTTCAATGGATTATGTTCCATTTAACTCACAAATCTTGCAGAAAAAAGAAGGATATAGGGAAATTTTCCATTATTTTTTAATGCTTGAATTTTCATTTAGACTAAGTTGGGATGAAGTAAGTAGCCAATTTAAAGGATTTGAGAAAAAACTAAGCGAGTTATATGAATATTGGTGTTATTTCAAGCTATTAAAAGTTTTAAATGATTTAAGTGTTAGAAAAATTGATTTTGAAGATGTTTTTGAGATTAACAAAGACAATTGGTCAATTGGAATTAAGAAAGGTGTTGGATCACTTAAACGATTTAAATTGATTTTATTTAATCATGAAATTGACATTAACTTGTTTTACAATCTGAAATTTTCAGATGGCTCTCCATACAGGTCTTACTCACTTGCATTTAAGCCGGATTATACATTATTAGTTAAAATTCAGGATTTTGAACATTATATTCATTTTGATGCTAAATATCGCTCTGAACTTGAAATTGGGGATTTTTATAATCCAATTAAACAAAGCGCTGATGAAATTGACATACGGGATTCTCTAGAGGAAACTAGTCATGTCTTTAAAGATGGGGATATTTATAAAATGCACACTTATAAAGATTCAATATTAAAAACTGAAGGGTCTTATGTATTATATCCTGGGAATAGAACAAGAAGATTTAGAGAATCTGATTTAATCATTCCTTCTGTTGGAGCATTTTCATTGACTCCGGGAAATGATGATGTTGAAGAGGATAATTTGGAAATCTTTATTAGGGAAGTTCTTAAAACTCTTCTATTTAATCATGGATTAATTCCTAGGGAATGGGTTAGTACTAATGTATAAATTTATAACGTAAGTTGCTAAATATTAAACCAAAGGAGACAACTCATGAAAACTTTAAATGTAGTAGCAGCCATTATCAAAAAAGACAACAAGATTTTAGCCACAAAAAGAGGCTATGGCGAATTCATTAACATGTGGGAGTTTCCAGGTGGAAAAATAGAAAACGACGAAACCAAGGAGCAGGCCCTGATTAGGGAAATCAAAGAGGAGCTGGACTGCAATATAGAAATCACAAAATTCGCCTTGGATCTTGAATACCAATATCCTACTTTTTATCTTAAGATGAGCTGTTTTGAGGCAATAATCAAGGAGGGAACTCCAAAACTTCTTGAGCACAATGACGCAAAATGGCTAAAGAAATCCCAGCTGGACGAAGTCAATTGGATTCCTGCGGATATCAAAATTATTGATTATTTAAAAGAAACCATGGATGATTAAAATGGATACAAATGACATTAACAACATCGAAAAGAGACTTGAGGATGCAATCAATCTTAAAACCAATTTGGAAAATAAGCTATCCAAACTGGGCGATAATCCAAGAGCAGAAACATTTAAAGTCCAATTAGAGAAAGTAAATGGTTTAATTGATCATTTACAACAAGAAAAAGAAGAGCTATCCAAATGAACTCAGAGGATATCCTGAAGGGTGCAGAGACTGCATTTATCAATCAACTTTCAAACTCTAGTGAAGACTATCGTCCGAAGCTATTGTACAATGACAAAAACAATAAGGTTATCAACTCCATAAGGGATGAGTTGAGAAATTGCGATGAGTTCATTATCTCGTCCGCATTCATCACGATGGGCGGAATCACACCTTTACTGGAAGAATTTCGCTATCTAGAAAACAACGCTATTAAGGGTAAAATCCTAACCACCGATTATTTGAACTTCACAGAACCTAAGGCTTTGCGAAAACTTCAAAAATTCAAAAACATTGAAATCAAATTATACTCTCAGGAAAAGGAAGGTTTCCATACCAAGGGTTATATTTTCAAGAAAAACGATGTCTACAGGGGCATTGTAGGAAGTTCCAACCTGACCATGAATGCCCTTACAGTCAACAAGGAGTGGAATGTTGAGTTCACCTCATTCGGCGAGGGCGAGATGCTAAGCGAAATCAAAAGAGAATTCTATAGTCTGTGGGATGAGGCTGACAATTTAGATGATGTTTTGCCGGAATATGAAAAGATTTACGATGACAACAAAAGGTTCACGGATATCAGAAAAATCACAGACAAGATTAAAGACAAAAACATCACGTTAACACCAAATTATATGCAGGAACAGTTTTTGGAAAATATCAGAAATCTGATTAAGCAAGGAGAAGACAAGGCCATCCTCGTATCGGCTACAGGAACAGGTAAGACCTATGCGTCAGCTTTTGCAGTCAAGGACTTCAGGCCTGAAAGGTTTCTGTTTTTAGTTCACAGGGAGCAGATTGCAAAGCAATCAATCAGGGCCTACAGGCACGTATTCGATGATCATGACAAATTTGGGCTTCTGACAGGTAACTCTAAGGATTACGACAAGCCTTACCTTTTCTCAACTATCCAGACCATGTCTAAGGATGACGTTTACACAAAATACGGTAAGGATCACTTTGACTACATTATTGTTGATGAGGTCCACAAGGCCGGGGCCCTATCTTACCTGAAGGTTCTGGATTACTTCAAGCCAAAATTCCTTTTGGGAATGACCGCTTCACCGGAACGTACCGATGGCTTTAACATTTATGATCTGTTTGACAATAACATCGCTCATGAAATCAGGCTGCAGGAAGCTCTGGAGGAAGATTTGTTGTGCCCGTTCCATTATTTCGGAATAACTGACGTTGAATTTGAAAACGGTGAAATCAACGATGATTTCTCGGATTTCAATCTCCTGGCTTCGGATAAGCGTGTAGATTATCTGATTGAAAAGTCAGAGTTTTACGGATATTCCGGAGACAGAAGAAAGGCGCTGGTATTCTGCTCAAGAAAACGTGAAGCCGAATTGCTGTCAAATGAATTCAACAAAAGGGGTTTTAAATCAACTGTCTTGACAGGTGATGACTCACAGGATAAGAGATTGGATGCCATTGACAGATTGACAAATGACGAAAACCCTGATAAGCTGGAATTCATTTTCACTGTTGACATCTTCAATGAGGGTGTGGACATTCCTGAAATCAATCAGGTTTTGCTTGTAAGGCCGACAGAGTCTCCAATCATATTCATTCAGCAGCTGGGAAGGGGTTTGAGAAAGTATGAAAACAAGGAGTATGTTGTTATCCTGGATTTCATCGGAAATTACAAAAATAACTTCATGATTCCGATTGCACTTTCCGGTGACAGATCCTATGATAAGGATAAAATTAGGAAGTATCTCATTGAGGGAAACAAAATCATTCCTGGTGCCTCTTCGATTAATTTTGATGAAGTATCTAAAAAGCGTATATATGAATCGATTAACAACACTTCCTTTTCCAAGGTGGCTTTATTTAAAGAAAAGTATAACAATTTAAAATACAAGTTAGGCCGGATCCCTTCATTATATGACTTTGCAATTAACGGAGACTTCAACCCTGAAATTATCTTAAATCACAATAAGTTTGATACCTACCACACATTCCTCAAGTATGTTGAATCTGACTATGATTCTTCATTAAGCGATATTGAAATTGCAACATTGAAATTCATAAATAAAAAATTAATCAAGGGAATAAGGCCCCATGAGCTGGTAATCTTAAGCTGCCTTAAATACAATAAATATTTCACTGTTTCACAAGTCGAAAATTACCTTAGGGAAAAATATGGTCTTGAAAATCAACTAGATTCAATAAAAAGTGCAATCAATGTATTGAGCATGAACTTTTACAGAAAGGAAACAAGTGATGACTATCAGGCAAATACGGTTGCAAGCTTTGTTTCAAAGGATGAAATTGATTATGAAAATCTGTTTTTCAAATTCGACATGGATATGTATAGGGATTTAAAAAATAATATGGATTTCAAGTTCGAAATTTCAGAAAGTTTCAGGAAATCCCTCGCAAATTCGGTTTATTTCAATCATCTGGATGATGCAATTAGATATGGGTTTTATAAGTATGAAAATATTTACCTGGATGAAAATCCCTTTAAGTTGTATGAGAAATACTCAAGGGAAGATGTATTGAGGCTTATGAATTGGGAAAGATTCATGAACGGTCAAAATATTGGAGGATATAAGATAAAATACGATACATGCCCTATTTTTGTTACTTATAATAAAAAAGAGGATATATCAGAGACAATCAATTATGAAGATCACTTCATTTCAAAAGATACTTTCAATTGGATGAGTAGAAACAACAGAAGAACCTCCTCACCAGAACTTGAACCATTAATAAACTATAATGGTGTTGATGTGAAGCTATTCATCCAGAAAAGCAACGATGAAGGAATAGAATTTTACTATATTGGTGATTTAATTCCATTAACATATAAACAGGTATTTAGAAATATTGATGGTAAAGACCAACCAATTGTAAATTTCAAATTTAAAATAGATTCAGAAGTAAAAGATGAACTTTATAATTATTTCGTTAATGATTAATATAACATATTCTGTTTGAAATTCGATTTTTGACCATTCACCGTCAGTTACTGTATTGAAATATTCTGCGAGTAAGTCAGGATTTTTTACACATTCTTTATTTAAATAACTTTTAAACCCAATTTTCATCTTTCAAGATGTCTGATTTCAAAGGGCTCTAAATAGCTTTTAATTTCGAAAAATAGCGATTTTAAGGCTTTACACTTGAAATTCACCTCTAGATTTTCACACAAAAATTTCACAAATTCAAAAATTTTTGACCGGATCATCATGCCCAGCTGAGAAAATGACATATATTTTTTACCAAATTTTTAAAATCAATTTTTTAGTTCCCAAATTCAAAATGCAAATCTTTCCTATAATTACCATAAAAAACAAAATAGATTTTTCCAAAAATTCTGTTTTAAGCCGTCAGGGCTCCGTTATTGTAAAAATTTTTCCTCCAAGTAAGTCGATATTTTTTACACATTCCCTATTTAAATAACTTTTAAAACCAATTTTTAACTTTCAAGATGTCTGATTTCAAAAGACCGTTAAAGGCTTTTGATTTTAAAAAATAGCTCTCTCAAGCAGTTACACTTGAAATGCACCTTTAAATTTTAAAAAAAGTTTTGGGTGTTTTTTGAATTTCACCCAATTAAAAACAATATCATTTTTTGAATTTCACATATCCTACAATAGCAATCGCAACTATTGCTATGACAATTATGGCAGGAATCAATAGTGAATTTGAATCCTCATTTGTTTTTGTAATGTTGGCAGTTGTATTGGATGTAGTGTTGTTTGCTGAAGTTGCTGAGCTGTCAGATGATGTAACTTCACTTGGCTGTGAACTTCCCCCAGAGGAGGGATTGGATGATTGCGAACTGCCTCCAGAATCTGATTTTCCACTTGACTGGGAGCCGCTGCCTCCTGAAGAGGATGAGGAATCATCACCCAATGTGGCAGATGATCCGGAACCGGAACTGGATTGGGAAACATCGGAAGTTGTCACTTCCTCAGGTCCGTGGCCACCTTCATGGCCGGGATGTGCGAATACCATTCCCGAAGCCGAGATGATAAAGATAAATGTTAATAATATACATAATATTTTTCTTTTCATTTTATCACCTGAAAATAAAAAAATTAAAAAATAAGGGATAACTCCCTATTTTTTAATTGTAATTGTATTTTTCACTGTTGATTTTCCATATGTTGTAGTAACAGTATTTTTCCCGACTTTAAGATTCTTGAAACTAACGGTGGCAATACCTTTACTATTGGTTTTGGCACTATATGTTTTTCCATTTACTTTGAAGGTTATTTTCTTGCCAGAGACAACTTTACCTTTGTTGTTTAGCAATTTTGCAGTAAATTTTGTTGTTTTTGATTTCTTTTGTGATAGGTCTTTTGTAACCAATAGTGGTTTGACTACAATGTTTTTGGATTTGGATAATCCGTTACAGGTTGCTTTTATGGTGTATTTGCCGGCATCGAGGTTTTTAGTGTCCAGTTCGACGTATCCGTTTTTATTTGTGTTCAGAGTGATTGTCTTTTTCATAAAAGTCACTGTAATGGTTGCGCCTTTGACTCCTTTTCCGTTTTCATCCTTAAGGTAGATTCTGTACTTTTCAGTTCCTGTGTAATATTTTGTCAGGTCACTGCATTCAAGCTTGTATGCTGTGACTGCCAGGATATTACGTGTAATGTTGTTTGCCACTGACTTGTCATAGGTTAAAGTGGACAATACCGGAGCCAAATTGTTTTTAGCGGCCTTAACTGCAGTAAAATCAATAGTTAAAGTCTGATTTCCAACGCTAACGTTGCCCATGTTCCAAATAAACTCTTGAGTTGATTGATTGAAGTAGAATTCACCTTGAGTTGCTGTTGCATTAATGTATTTTAGGGAATCGGGAACGTTGTAGACAAATTTAACGTCTTCAGAACTTTCAGGCCCGTCATTGAAAACGGAATAGGCAACCTTAACATCGTTTCCAACCGTAAATATTCCGTCCTTGGAATATGTGGTTGCACTAATTTTTAGGTAAAGTGAAGATTCCGGTATGAATAGTGAAGATATTGCCTTGAATGTCTCGTTAGTTTCGCTGTCCTTATATTCGGCACTGTATGAATAGGTTCCGCCAATTTCAGATACGGTATAGTTTAGTATTGCATCACCCTTTTCGTCACTTACGGCAGAACCCACTTTCTTTTCGTTAATGTAAAAATCAATCTGTTTTCCTGAATTCAATCCCTTATAGTTTTTGAGATTTGCTTTTAGTAAAATTTCCTCCTTGTTGTTGGCCCTTATTTCATCGAGTGTTATTGTTGTTGAATTTGCAAGGACGTTCAATGTCATTGTCGCCTGTGCGGATGCATAAACGCTGTCTCCACCAAACTTGACTGTGACGTCATAGTCTTTTACCTGTTTAGGGGTGTAGCTTATGAATGCAACTCCGTCGGTTGTGGTGGTTTTGAAGGTTTCGCCGCCAACAGCAAATTCAACGCTTTTGTCTGAAAGGGCTGTTGTATTATCACCATAGAGATGAGCCATTATTGTAGTAGTTTCATTAACGACACCAACGGAACTGTCCAAAACAATATGGGTTTCCTTTTTTGTGTTGTTTAGGGTAAGGAGAATATTGTATTGTCCTTTCAAGTCTTTAGCGTTCATTGCAACTACGGAAACATAATATATTCCGTTTGGGGCATTTGAAGTGTCCCATGTACATGACCATCCGTCTGTAGGATTGTTGTCGTGGTTGTTGAAGTATACTGTCTTTGTATCCTTATGGGTTGCAGTGACGTTTACATATAATGTTTCATGGTGATCATCAACGCTAATGTCAAAGTTAACCTCTCCTGAAACCACATCGTTAATCTTTGGATTATGGATATAGGGTTCAGGATATTCTGTCTCATGAGCGCAAGCAACGTTTGCCATGCAAATCGCTGTTAAAAAGATTAACAGTGCGAAAATTATTTTTTTATTCATGCTGTTCACCTAAAATAAAAAAATATAGAAGAGAGGAATCTCTTCTATTTGATGGTTACTTTAATTGATTTGTTACTTGCTTTGTAGGTGCTGTCTCCTGCAAATTTGATTTTTGCAGTGTATTTGCCTTTTTTAGTCAATTTGATATTGAATTTGGCAACACCTTTTGAATTGGTTTTAGCAGTGTATGTTTTTCCGTTGATTTTAAGTGTTACTTTTTTGCCTTTGTAGAGGTAAGCTTTTCCATCGGTTTTTGTGGATGTTTTTAAAGTAACCTTAATTGTTTTTGTTTTTGCGGTTGCTTTGAATGTTTTTGCGGAAGCTGTAATGTAAGTTTTCTTTTTGTTGACTACTAATTTAGCTGCTGCAAGAGGTGAAGCTTTGTAGTTGTCATCTCCTTGGAAGCTTAATGAAAGGGTGTCGCTGCCACCTTTTTCATTTGAAACTTCGACAGCTATTTTTCCTTCGTCATTTGTAGTTACATTGGAAATAGCTCCATTCACTGCAACTTGCACGGTTTTATTTGCTAATGGAGTACCGTCAATGTCTTGTAATGTAGCATAAACGGTCCTGCTAGGTTCACCAGCTTTTTTATCACATGCATAAACAGTAATTTCATCAGCAACTACAATTTGGGCTTCTTTAACATTGATTTCTGCAGATACGGCAGTTTCTCCAGCTGCGTGAGCTAAGGTTTCGTTGGTTACTGCACTGAATTGTTGGATACCTACTTTTGTTGGGGTGAAACTTAATTGTGCAATACCGTTTTCATCACTTACAGCGGAACCGATGTAATCATCTCCATTATAGAAGTCAACAACCTTGTTGGCTAATACATTTCCACCCATAGCTTCTTTAACTGTAACTGATAAGGTCAATGGTGTTCCGAAGGCACCGCTGATGTCATCAAAGGTTAAGAAAGTTGGGTTTTCAAAGATTCCTAAATAGTTGTCCATGTGGTGGAGTGTTCTTCCTAAACTTGAGGAAGTACTGTCTTTTCCGTGTTCAGGTTGGTAAGCGTCTGCAGTTACAAACATGTCTGATGAATAGGTTCTGATGAATGCAACAAATCCGCCTTGTTTTAATGTGAAAGCAAATGCCTGTTCACCGGAAGATCCTCCAAAGTAAGTAGCGTAAAGCACTTTAGAACCTTCTGGGTTTAATTTGACGATTGCAGAATCGAATGTAAGGTAGTCGCTATCGAATGTTGGTGTTGAGTTGGAATATGGCATACCGTTTTTCTCTAATTGTAAAGCGTCAGCGGTTACTGGGAAATCGCTGGATTCTGTAGAGAACATCAAGTATAAGTTTCCATCTTCATCGATATCTAAATCACCGATACCGTCGTCACCGGTTGATCCAAAGTAGGTGCTGTACATTAGCGCCCAGTTGGTGGTGTTGATTTTCATGATGAATGCGTCTCCACCAAGAACGTTGTTTCCACATCCTTTGAATTCTTTTTGATAAGCGTTATCAGTTACATTGAAGTCTTTAGACCAGGTATCTCCAACGAAGTAAAGATATCCGTCACCTAAAAGGATTTCTCCACCAATATCATCTTCACTTCCACCAACGTAGGAACTGAATAACAGTTTTTTGTTAGCAGGATCTAAAACGGTTATGAATGCATCATTAACATCGTTTGAGTGAGATTTTTGATATGCGTTATCGGTTACATCCAATAATAATCCTGAGGTGTATCCACCAAAGTAGATTATACCGTTGCTGTCAACATCCAATGTTCCTTCGGTAGTGTCCATGGTTTCTGTTCCGAAGAAGGTTGAGTATTCGATAGTGCTTGTGTTGATGTTGATTTTGGTAATGAATAAATCGAAACTGTCTTGGAAGGTTATGTCAGCACTGGACATGCTGGAATTCCATACTGCTCCGTTTTTATCTTTTTGATATGCGTCTTCGGTTACATAGAATTCATTTGAATTGGTAATTCCTTGAACATATACCAAACCGGCATCATCCACTGCAACAGCAAACGCTCTGTCAACATTTTCCCCACCTATTAAAGTGGAATATTTTAAGGCACCATCTTTGTCAAATACTGCAAGGAATGCATTTTGAATACCAGTTTTTTTGGTTTTGATTGCATTTTCAGTGGTTGGGAAGTTAGGGGAGTTGGTGAATCCAACAACGTAAGCGTTTCCTTCACTGTCTATTTTCAAGTCTTTGTGCATTTCATTTCCGCTTCCACCGAAGTATGTTAAGTATAATAACTCTCCGGTTTTTGAGAATTTAGCTACAACAATGTCTCTTCCTCCAGCCATTGATGATTGGAATGCGCCAGGGGTAGTTTGGTAGTCTTTGGAATTGGATTCCATAGCAACATAAATGTTGCCTTCGCTATCTACATATACTCCTTTTCCTTTATCGAATCCGTTTCCACCTAAATAACTTCCGTATGTTTGAATGACGGAGCTGTTGGAATTTAAGCTTACGGTTGGGATTTCGTAGTAGGCAATTTCAAGGCTTGCAGAAGCTTCACTAGCTGCAAATCCTATGGTGTCGTTGAATATGGCTTTGTAGGTTTGTGAGCCCATATCGGTAGGGGCGTATGAGAGTGTTGCCATACCGCTGTCATCGGTTACAGCTGAGCCTACAAATACATCTCCAACATAGAAGTCTACAGCTTTGTTTGCAACACCTGGGTTGCCCATTGAATCGGATACAGTAGCTGTCAAGTTTACATTTTGACCTAATTTTCCTGAAACATTACTAAGAGCAATGCTTGTTGGATTTTTAAATACTGCAAGATATGAATCAAAGTCGTAAAGCGGGTCGTTTCCAAGTAGGGATCCAGTAAATTGGTCCATACCTTTTGTAGTATTGTCGGTTACGAATAAATCGTCAGAACAGGTTCTTATTTGAAGAGCAAATCCGCCTTCAACAAAGGTAATTCCCATTGCAAATTCCCCTGAGTTGCCACCGAAGTAGGTACTGTAGAGCAATTTGGAACCGTCTGGGCTTATTTTTGAAATTACAGTATCGTGAGTTGGGTAATCGTAGTCTGTACTGTTTCCAGAGTTAATGAAGAGTGGTCCGTTTTTGACTTTTTGGTATGCGTCATCAGTTATTGGGTAATCTTCAGATTGGGACATTCCGACAACCCATGCGTTTTCATATTCGTCCACTGCTAATGCCCTTACTCCTTCGTCGAATTTTCCACCGAGCAAGGTTGAGTATACAAGTTTCCAGTTGGAAGTGTCTATTTTCATTATGAACATGTCTCCACCGGAAACGCTTTCGCCTACTCCAGCAAACTCAGTCTGGTATGCTCCAGAGGTTGTTGGGAAGTTTTCAGACCAGGTGTCTCCTACATAGTATAAAAATCCGTTGTCAGTCAATACGATTGCTTCTCCATCATCGGTGTCGTTTCCACCAACGTATGAGCTGAATAATAATTTGTTGTTTTTGGTATCGAGTGCTGCTATGAATGAGTCACTTCCAGCATCACGAACATCTCTGAATGCATTTTCTGTTGTTGGGAAGTCAATTGAGGTTGTTGAACCTGCAAAGTAAATTACTTCATTTTTATCTACAGCTACACTTCCATATGTGCTGTCTGATCCTTTTGCACCGAAGAATGTGGAATATTCTAATTCACCAGTGTTAATGTTAAGTTTGGATAAGAATAAATCGAAACTGTTTTGGTAGTCGATGTCATCAGGGTCTCCTAAGCTCCAGTTAACGCCATCTTTTGATTTTTGATATGCGTTATCGGTTATTGGGAAGTTAATGGAGTTTGTAATTCCTTGGATAAATGCAGAACCGTTGTTATCGATTGCTAAAGCCCATGCTCTGTCGACAACACTTCCACCAAGATATGTACTGTAAACTAATGCAGTTCCTGTTGGGTTTAATACAGTTAAAAATGCATCTTGGGAACCGTTCACTGATTTTTGATATGCGTTTTCAGTTGTTGGGAAATCTGCTGAGTTTGTAAAACCGATGATGTATACATTTCCTTTTAAATCAACTTTCAAATCTTTTTGCATTTCAGTAACTGATCCACCAATGTAGGTAGCATATATTAAATCGCCGCTTGGGGAATATTTTGAGACATACAAGTCTTTTCCACCAGTCAAATTAGCTTGATATGCTCCAGGTGTGGTGTATAAATCTTTGGAGTTGGTTTCCATTGCGAGGTAAATGTTACCTTCGCTGTCGGTATATACTCCTTTTCCTTTATCGTTACCGTTCCCTCCAATATATGTACCAATAATTTGTGTAATTGTATTATTGGTCGGGGAATCATCTGTTAATGTCTGTTCATCTGTGGCTGTTTGAATAGGGTTTTCACAACCATCACTTATTTCACTTGTCATAATGTCGCTATCAGCATCTGCACTTTGTGCAAGCCCTGCATCACCGTCAGTGGATTCAAGAGTATCCGCCGCTGATGCAGTGCTTATTAAACAAAAAGCACATACGATAATAAACATTATTGTTATTACTTTCTTATTCATAATTATCCTCTTTGTTCACTATCTGGCAATCAAAGTCTTGATTGTCACCCATAATTTGTAGTAATACTTATTTAAAATTTTATATGATTATTTCAGTGTTATTTTAAACAAAAATGGATTAATATTAAAATAATTGAAACATGTTGATGATGATGTTATGTTTTAAGCTATTTGTTCACTTATGTAAAATATATATTACATTAATTAGTAATAATTTTTTTATATTTCGTTATACTACAATATGTATAATATTATAAAAAAGTATTACGAACTACTTTTTTCAAATTCAATTGGTTATCTGTAGCATATTTCACACATTCAAGGATATGAATAAATACGATGTTGAAGAGAAATATTTATCGATTAAAAACTTTATTTATGGAGGAAAAGATTTTGCGATTTAAAAGGATAATGATACTAACAATCGTTCTTGTAACATTATTGGCTGTTTCAGCGGTAAGTGCAGCAGAAAATGCTACAGGCGATGTTGTAAGTGTGAAAAGTCCTCTAGATGATTCTGTTGGTGTGGAAAATCAGACAGGCGATTCTGGGGAAAATAGTTTAATAGGCATTGGCCAAAGTCAGGAAATATTAACTGCCAATCAGGGCACTTATACTGACTTAAGAAATGACATTGGCTCCGGTGGAAATATTAACTTAACTAAAAGTTACTATCGTTATACTGCAGGTGATGGCAGTACAATTGAAATTAATAATCCTGGTCTCATTGACGGTAAAGGTGCAGTCATCGATATGGCTGGATTAGATATTCAAGCATTTTATGTAACTGCTTCTGGTGTAACAATCAAAAACCTAACAATTAAAAATGTTAAATTTAGTGGTTCGGGTGCTGCAGTTTACTTCAATAAATATGGTAAAGTAGAAGATTGTAATTTTTCTAATAATTCTGCAACTAAATTTGGTGGTGCAGTTTACTTTAATAGTAATGGTGATGTGTTAAATTGTAATTTTACTGAAAATACTGCGACCCAAAATGGGGGTGCTATTTATTTCGGTGAAGATGCTACTGGTAGGATTGTAAATTGTAATTTCACTAGTAATAATGCACCTACTGGTTCTGCAATTTGCTTCTACAGTACATCATCCAATAATACTGTTTCCAATTCCTGTTTCTTAAACAATAGAGCGAATGCAGAAGCTTTGGAAGTAATCAAAAATGACAATAACATTACAATTACTTTCACAGGTAATGATAACCTTTTAAACGCAATCTATTCAGTTGGTGAAGTTACATTTACCAATGTGACCTATTGGGGTGCAAAGGGAATTGCAAACACTGGTAACTCAACTATTTCCTTATCCCCATCCAATAAGGAAGCTGGTCAATATATAAATGTTATTATGGTGGTTAATGATATTCCTGTTTTGAATGATTTTAAAGTTACAGATGAAAATGGTGCAATTGTTTTAGATATTGTTGCAGGTAATTGTACAATCACTGCTCGCCATTATGCAGATTCATACTATACGGAAGCCGAAAAAACACTAACATTCAATACTACTGGTAATGAAACCCGTCTGGAGTTGTTCGATTCAAGACGCACAGTTACAGCAAAAATAACTCCTAGCAATGTCGAAGGAAACATTACTTTCACTGTGGAAAACGAATATCGTGTTGTTATGGTTGTGGAAGTCGCTTTAAATGGTGGTGTTGCCGAGTTGGATCTGGAGGGATTAAGATTGGGAATTTATTACATTACTGCAATCTATGGAGGTAATAGTACCCATTATCCAAGCATGGCCAGCACGACTTATGCTACATATGAGACCCTATCAGATGAGATTGCTTTAGAAGGAAACATCGAATTGCAATACGATTATTATATTTTTAATCACTCCTCCACTATTGTGAATAATGAAGATAATAAGGTTATTGACGGTAGAGGTGCAGTCATTGATATGGAAGGGTCAACTATTCAAGCACTTATGTTTATAGCGTCTGGTGTAACAATTAAAAACCTAACAATTAAAAATGCTAACTTTGAGAGGGGAGGTGGAGGTATTTACTTCAGTAGCTATGGTACTGTTGAAAACTGTAATTTCATTAACAACAATGTTTCTGACTATGGTGGTGCGGTTTTCTTTGATGATAAGGGTAATGTAGTAAATTGTACTTTTATTAATAATTCCGCATCCAGGGGTGGTGGTGCAGTTTACTTCAATATGAATGGTGAAGGTAATGTAGTAAATTGTACTTTTATTAATAATTCCGCATCTAGTGATGGTGGTGCAGTTTACTTCAATATGAATGGTGAAGGTAATGT
>Ga0129306_1000469_pt1 | contig 63465 bp, 36 predicted proteins | sample P827metagenome_FD_94438 | JGI IMG/M metagenome (GOLD analysis project Ga0129306, IMG submission 94438) | Capybara group fecal microbial communities from Wisconsin, USA - P827 metagenome | ecosystem: Host-associated > Mammals > Digestive system > Large intestine > Fecal | place: USA: Wisconsin... | reverse complement strand
TGTAACTGTACAATTCAGAATTTGACGTACAAAAGTAAAGCACGGACAAATCACGAGAAAGACAGAAGGAGGCTATTTTATCAGGAAAGGAAGATAATTGTTTAAAACCTGACACAGAGGTATAGTTGGTAAAGACTCCAGTATCGTCAAGAATCCATAATACTTGTTCTTTATCGAAAGCAATACCAATTACGCGGTCCGAAGCCAAATGCCCGCTATTAACGTTATACCACACTCGACGGCCATTTCTGCCAAGACGGAATATCCCGCTGTCAGTAGAAGCAATCCACATAGACCCATCAACAGGACTTTCTGCATAACTGGTCACAGAAGTCTGAAAACCATGTGAAAAGGCGCTTACAGAGACAAGTAGAAGCGCCAAAAGTGCAATTCTCCTTATATTCATAAGAATAAACCGAGGGAAAAATACCTAGAGGATAAAATAAGGTGAGATAATAGCCTTTCTGAGGCCACTCATCTCCGTATCCATAAGTCTCAGCCATGTTTTACCATAGCTTAGAGCCTGCAGGGACTTCTTCCTGGAGTCCCTGTCAAGAGTGGAATCAGACAATATTTCTATTACAGATTCCTTGTCTGACATATCTGTAGAGCATTTTACAGCATTAAGGAGACCTTCCCAGTCTTCACCGTCATACTTAATATTAACGTATCCGGTATAGCCAAATTTCCTAAGAACTGACTCCAAGTTACGCGCTCTTTTATCAGAAAGCAATGAATTGCCGTACAAAGTGCCCTCTGGAGATGCTTTTAAACTAATATATAAAGTATCTGGAGCAGACTGGACAAGCTTCCTGAGATTACTAAAATAAGAACCAGGTACCCTGGAGCTCCCTTGTGAGAAGATAACCATAGAGAAGCAGCCTGAAGCAGTAAAAGGCTGAATATCAGAGTCTTGAATCTCTACAGAAACTCTTCGTAAAGAAGGGAAACAGTTCTTCATAAGATCTTCCCAGGCTTCTCCAACCCACAAATCCTGCAAAAGTGCTTTCTTATCTCCGGAGGAGTTGTCTATAATTTGAAGAGCTTCCTTCTTCCACTCCTTATTTGTGCGTTTTAAATATGACTTTACGCCTTCCCAATCTTCGTCTACTGTAACTATGTCAATAGAAGAAGCCAGTGACGGACTTATCTTACAGAGAAAATCCTGAACAGAAGCAGCTCTGAGGCGTGCTAATTGCCTATTTCGGGATAATTTACCGTCAGGAGAAGAGAAGGATCGGACAGTGATTCTACTACTGTTAGAGAAAGAGGACACCGCATCATATATGCGCGTGCACGCGCGCGCGTTATATAAATATGTACTGTCAATGGACCAATTTCCTACCGGGAAAGCAATCTGAATAGACTCTGCAGAGAGACCGAGTTCACATCCTGCCAGAAGGCAGAAAGCAGCAAATACTGATATTAAGCGCTTTACAGTCATGTCAGATTCGCAAATCATACAAATATAAAAAAAATAATCGTGAATTGCCACAAACGGCACAAAAAGTGCATCATATATGGTAAAAAGGCCCCAAAAAGAGGAAAACACTACAAAATAAAGAAAGAATATAAGGGTTGAACGTTTCGATGGGTTTGGAGTATCAGGATTTGGAAACTCTTATATTAACGAAAATAAATTTACGTTTCGTAAAAAATTGCCGCGAGAAGCACCTCTAAGGCAGATTTTGATATAGAAGTGGAGTGATGATGTAGAGAAATATGTAGTACACCCCCACTAAAATACGTCTAAAGGCATATTTAAGCATATCTCAGCAACAAACAGAAACATTCAAGAATTTGTAAAAATTTACCAAAAAAACAAAAATTTTTTTGGAAAATAAAAAAATAAGCAGTATCTTTGCAACCGATTTAGGTGTAGAACGGCCCACGGGGAATCCGGAACTCCCTATAAGCCGAACAAAGTTAAACAATGAAAAACGCAAGCAAAACCCTCTTTGAGGTAAATACGCGCAAATCAAAAGCTGCCATCAGCCATAGGCTGGCGGTAGTTGTTGCCGTACTGTTTGCAAACGCTTTTTTTATGCGCGCTCAGGTTATTGACGCAAGCGTAAAGGTTGTTTTCCCGTTCGACAGCGCCGTTCTCAACACCAATTACATGTCCAATTCCGGTGCCCTGGCCACTCTGGACCAGATCGCACAGGAAGCTATTGCTTCTAACAAAACCCTGGATGTCGTTACCTATTCATCACCGGAAGGCAACTACACCTACAATCTCCGCCTTTCCGAAAGACGCGCCAAGAGCATTAGCGATTACATCAAGTCCAAGTATCAGGGCATCGGATTGAACATTGTATCCGGTGCGGAATCATGGGATGACCTCAGAGCCAATGTCCTTAAGGACACCCGCCTCAGCGATTCTTCCCGCCGCGCCATCCTGGACATCATCGACTCAGACAATGAGCCTGATTATAAGGAGAAGCTGCTCAAGTCCAATTCTGCATATAAGAGTCTCTATTCCAACTATTTCCGCAGTTTAAGATATGCAAACATCTCGCTGAGAATCGAAAATTCTGCGGAAACTGCCTTACAGCACAGCAATATTGACGGAGTTTCAGCAAAGTCCGAAGATAGCGGCTCAGGTGTGGGCCAGCCCATAGTCTATTATTCCCTGAATGAGGACTTTATCCGTCCTGACTATATGGGCAATACGCTGAATCTCAAAGAAATACGCCGCATTCTCTCCAACCCGGCCAATAGGGACAAGGCTATAGTACTTGAAGGCTCCGCATCTCCGGAAGGTCCTGTAAACATTAACAATCGCCTGGGCAAGTCCCGCGCACAGAATCTTGCAGACTGGCTGGTGGGTCAGTTCCCTGATCTGGAAGGCCGTATCGTCATCCGCTCCAAGGGAGAGGATTGGGATGGCCTTCGCTTACAGGTAGAGAACTGCAACGCCCTTACTTCTCAGGCAAAGGAAGAGATCATAAGCATCATCGACTCCGACAAGACTCCGGAGCAGAAGGAAGTCGCCCTCAAAGCCCACGGCTCCTACGGCATCGTGGAAAAAGAGTGCTTCCCCTACATCCGTTACGCTAAGTTCGGAGGTTTCGAGCCCGCGATCGAGCCCGCACAGGAAGAACCTGTCCTTCCTGCAATAGAGAATCCTGAGATTCAGGACGAACCCGATACCACAGTCGTGGTCGCTCCCGTTCAGGACACCCTGGCAGTAAATACTCCCAAGGTAGAGCAAGAGGAGCCAATTGTCAAGGAAGACAAGAAAGATAGGGAAGAGGAGATTATCAAGCCCTTCGTTGCAGTGGGCACCAACCTTCTGTACGATATCATCCTTACCCCCAACTTCAACGCAGAGTTCCCCATCGGCAATCACTGGAGCGTACTTGCGGAGTACACCTTCCCCTGGTTTGTCACTCCCGGCAACAACCGCGCATGGCAGATGCTCAAGTGGGACATCGAACCCCGCTTCTGGTTCAAGGGCGGCAACCGCAATGCAGACAAGGCTCTCACCGGTCTGTTCGTCGGCCTGGACCTTTCCGCCGGTTACTACGATATCGAACCCCTCCACAAAGGCTATCAGGGAGAATTCCAACTGGCAGGCCTGGATCTGGGTTATTCATGGAAGCTCAACAACAACTGGCGCTTCAACATTGCCGCCGGTTTCGGTTGGATGGGCACCCACTACCGTTACTACGAGGGCTCCGACGACGATGCCCATCTGCTTTACAAGAACCACGGAAGAATTCCCTGGTACTTCGGTCCCGTCAAGGCCGAGGCTGGTCTCAAATATCTGTTTACCCGTACTGTTAAGAAATGAAGAAGTTCCGTAGCATATGGGTAGCAGCAGCGATGCTTCTGGCCGTCCTCGCAGGCGGTTGTCAGAGGCGTCCCCTGGAGACATTCTACCGCTCAACCATCAGGGTCATCGTGAAGTGCCTCTGGAAGGTCACCATGTACCCTGACGGCATCAAGCCCAGCGGTGTCACTCTGTACTTCTTCAAGGACGGACAGTTCTATACCTCCATTACTACCGCCAACGTGGACTCCTGCGAGGTCCAGCTTCCTAAGGGCAGCTATCAGATGTACATGATAAGCCAGAGCCCTGAAGAGTATTGGAAGATGGAGTTCGAGCACATGACAGACTTCTACTCTGCAGGTGCGACTCTCCGCACCACGGCAACACCCAACTGGGTTTCCACCCGTTCTTTAGTGGAAGATCCTGTGGTTGAGAACCCTGAGATTCTTTATGCAGGTGTGTCGGACGAGTTCGTAATCACAGACGCCATGACTGAAGAGTATCAGCAAAACTACGTGAAACTGAAGTCCCTCAAGTCCAAGGCCGCAGCAAGAACCGCCGCCACAAAGTCAACCCTGGACGAGGAAATCAATCAGTATGAGGAAAGGGTTCAGTATTACACCATCCGCATCCCCATCGAGCCACAGAACATAGTTTCCCAGCTTTGGGTATCAATTTATGCCGGAAACGCAGACGTACTCAAGTCCGTAAGGGCTTCCACTTCCGGAATGGCCAAGACATTCGAACTCACCAGGTTCACCACCAACGATGAAAGCGCAATCCAGATCATCAGCCAGTGGAACCTCACAATGGACGACCCTGGTAAACGCGTAGGCCATATAGACGGTATCATCACAACATTCGGTCTGCCTAACGGAGAAACTCCTACAGCTCTGCGTGACTCCACCCTTAACGTGAGCGCGCTGCTTATAGATAACGCCACTGTTGCAGATTACGTGTTTGACGTAGGCGACAAGATTCAGGAGCTTCCGCCCAACCAGGGATACCGAAACCTCTACCGCCTCATCTTCGGAACCAAGGAAGATCCAATAATAACACTTCCGGATGTTGTGCCAGGAGGCAACAAGACAAGCGGCATGGATGCCACGGTGGACGATTGGGAAGAAGGAGAAACAGTTGAAATACCTATGTAAACCAGATAATAATTGAAACAAAAAAAATAACAAAAAAAGCATTATGAAAAAGATTATGACCCTCGCTGCTGTTGCAGCACTCGTATTCAGCGCATGCGCTAAGATCGAGACCATCGAGACCAACGAAGCCATCACCTTCGCCGGTTACGCAGGAAATGCCATCACCAAGGCCGGTGCCTATGGTGAAGAGACCACTACCACCCTCCAGACCAACGGTTTTGGCGTGTTCGCATACCAGACCACCGGTAACTACTCTGCAAGTGCAACCCCCAACTTCATGTACAACACCAAGGTGAGCACCTCTTCCTGGACCTACAGCCCCATCAAGTACTGGCCCAACCAGATTCAGGCAGGCGACACTGATGGCCAGCCCGCTACAGCTTACCAGGCAGACATGGTTTCCTTCTTCGCATATGCTCCCCACGTAGCAGCCACCGCCACCACCGGAGCAGTTACCGGTACTGACGAAGGCATCATCGCCCTCACCGACAACGGAACCGCAGGCGATCCCAAGGTTACCTATAAAGTTTCTTCAGACCTTTCCAAGCAGGTAGACCTCCTCTGGGCCGTTTCCAAGGGCGCAGCATGGACCAACGTTGCTGGCGGAACCAACACTCCTACCAGCGGCAAGCCTTACCTCAACCTCCAGAAGCCTGCTATCGGCACCGCTATCCACTTCTACTTCAAGCACGCCCTTGCACAGATTAACCTCAAGGCAGTTGCTGCTTACAATCAGGTTGCTGCCGGCGGTACCGCCCAGAACGGCGTTAAGATTACCATCGCAAGTGTTGAACTCATCGTTCCCGGCATGTACCAGACCGCAGTCCTCAACCTCAACAACACCGATGCCGATACGCCCCTTTGGGAAACCGCTTCCGGTTCCTCCGACCTCGCTCTTACCGTCAGCGGTTCCAACATCAACTCCGCCCTCAAGGACGGCGGCGATGTGGCTGCTGCCAGCCAGCCCGCAGGCGTTACCGCTTCTGAGCAGGATGTAATCGTGGACGGCAAGTACTACACCATTATCCCTAAGACCGGTTCCACCACTGTCAACGTCAAGATCACCTACTATGTTACCACGGACGATGCCGACCTCCAGAAGACCTACAGCCGCGTGGAGAATGTCATCAGCAAGGATGTTACTTTCGCAAGCGGTTTCGCTGCCGGCACCAAGAACACCATCAAGATGACCCTTGGTATCTCCGAGGTTAAGTTCGAGGCAGAAGTTGACGATTGGGCCGACGGTGCAACCCAGACCGTTGATCTCCCTCTCAACAGCTAATTTGACAATTATCCGGGCGGGCCTGACCGCCGGCCCGGGTACCAAAAACAATGAAACAAGAAACAAAAAAAAATAAAACTAAAAGCATTATGAAAAGCTCAATGATCCTCGCAGCAGCCGCTGCCCTCGCCCTTGCCGCTTGCGCAAAGGTTGAGACCATCAACAACAACGCTCCTGAGGCCATCGGCTTCAGCGTGTACACTGGCAAAGCAGCCACTACCAAGGCTGTTTCCGGTACCGACTTCGGTACCATCACCAACACTGAACTCCAGGCCAGCACCAATGGCTTCGGCGTGTTCGGTTACTACACCGATGCCGCTGACTATAACAGCAGCATCAAGGCTAACTTCATGTACAACCAGCAGGTTACTTACAGCGCCGGTGCATGGTCCTACAGCCCCGTCAAGTACTGGCCCAACGAGCACGGCGCATCCGCAGTGAGCACCGACACCGACAAGCTCACCTTCCTTGCCTATGCTCCTTTCGTAGCAAACAATGCCATTGCAACCGATAAGGGTGTTTCCATCACTGACAAGGACGGTTCCGCAGCAGCTGACGAAGGTATCATAGCCATGACCGCCAACAACGTTGCCGGCGATGCAACCCTCACCTTCAAGGTTCCCGCCTCTGCCAAAGAGCAGATCGACCTTATGTATGGCGTCCTGGGTGCAACTTATGTTGATGTTGAAGGTGCAACAATCGGCACCGTCGGTGACCCCATGGAAAACCTCACCAAACAGAAGACTGACGGTAATATCAGCATCCTGTTCAAGCACGCCCTTGCCAAGATTGCCATCGACATCAAGGAAGTTGTAGATGCAGAAGATCCCACCACCACTGTCGCCCCCGTTTCCGACTGCACCAAGGTTGTTGTCAAGAGCGTTAAGCTTAAAGGTTCTGCAATTGGCTCCCAGGGCGACTTGAACCTCTATACCGGTGCCTGGAGCAATCTCACCACCGCTACCGAGTTCACCGTAGCACCTCTTCCCGCCGCTATCTCCGTTGATGCCGCTCCCACTGCTTATCCTGGAATCGCCGGTGTGGACGAGGACGGCCTTGACGAGACCATCGACCTCATGCTCATCCCTGGTGCATCCAGCGAAATCACCGGTGTTGAGATAGTTTACTACGTCTGCACTGAGGACCTCCAGCTTGACGGCGGCGTATCCGTTGTTGAGAACAAGATTTCCAAGGACTTCGCTACTGCTCTTGCAATCGAAAAAGGCAAGCAGTATGGCCTGAACCTCCTCCTTGGTCTCACCTCTATCGACCTCACCGCTACTGTTGAGGCTTGGGATGTCATCACCCCTGCAACAGATGTTGATCTCCCTCAGAACGTTGACTAATTCACATACCCCTATCCGGGCGGGTCTGACCGCCCGTCCGGGTACAAAATTTGTAACAATTAATTGATTCAAAGCATTATGAAAAAATCAATCTTCCTCGCTGCAGTAGCAGCCCTCGTTCTCGCAGGATGCGCAAAGAACGAAACATTTGTCAATGTGGCCGACCAGGATGCCGTTTCCTTCGGCGCTTACAGCGGCCGCACCATCACCAAGGCCGGTCCCACCGACGACATGAATCTTGACGCCCTCAAGACCCTGGGCTTCGGCGTATTCGCAACTTATACCGGAACCGACGCATTCGAAGATGCCGACAACGATAAGGGTGCAAAGGACGACTTCATGTTCAACCAGCAGGTCACCTATACTGATCCCGACTGGGTCTACTCCCCTATCAAGTACTGGCCCAACCCTACCAACGGCCAGGTTGCTGACAATCAGCACGTGAGCTTCTTCGCCTATGCACCTTATGCAGATCCCACAGCAGCAGCCGCAGACAACAGTTACGGCATCACTGGCTTCAGCACCGCAGTTGCAGCTGATGATCCCAGCAATCCTGCTAGCCCTACCCACCTCCACAACTTTGTTCACTACACATTCGCAAAGGACAAACCCAACGTGGACCTCATGTGGGGTTACAAGGAAAAGAATGTCGACAATACCGACCCTGCAAATCCCGTCATTACTTACGATATCAACAACAACCTCACCCGCAGCACAGATAAGGTACATTTCAAATTCCAGCACCTTCTTGCCAAACTCGGCGGTTCATGGGAAGGCACCTCTACTTATGCAGACCCTGCTGATGATCCCGCATACGTAGCCAACGGCCTCGTTGTCAAGGCAAATGCCGAGACCATCACTCCTACCAATGAATTCGGCACCGCAACTGGCACCAAGATCACCGTCTCCAAGATTGTCATTGGCAGCGCTCCTGAGGTGGACGCCATTTCCGGCCAGCCTGTAACCGATATTGACGGTAACCCCATCTCCTATGCAACTACGGACCAGACCGGCAAACTCGACCTTTATACTGGTATTTTCACACTCGATGACCCTGCACAGAACATCCAGTTCAAGCAGACCATTACCAACTTGATTGACGACCCTGCAACTCTGACAGAAGATGAATCCAACCCTGACAGTGAACTTGCAGACCGTCTCAAGGAACCCGCAAGTGTTACCAGCTTTGCTGCCCTGCCTGTCGGCGTTACCGCAACTGCAGTCAACGTGTACAAGGACGAGAGCAATCCCATTATCCTTGTTCCCGGCTCCAAGCCCGTTGTTGACATTGAGATCACCTACATCGTCAGGACCTACGACGAAAAGCTTCCTGCCACCTACTCCGAGGTTCCCCAGACCGTATTCGGCCGTATCAAATTCGCCGAAATCAAGAAGAACACAAAGTACAACATTGTTATGATCCTTGGTATCAACGATGTCAAGTTCTCTGCTGAGGTTGAAAACTGGGAAACCGGTGTAAACCAAGTTTGGAACGACCTTGACAACGACGGTATTGTGGATCCCGGTGAGATGATGGATACAACAGACACCGAAATCGGTCTCCCCGACAACCTTTAATAGATAATCTTTAATTTCTATAATGCTTTTATTACCCCGGCGGGCCTGACCGCCCGCCAGGGTACCAAGAAAAAAAAGAACATGTTGGAAAAGGCGAAATACATACTTGTTGCGGTGCTTGCAGGCATTGCCGCGGTGGGGTGTGCCCGTATAGATGTGGAAGATGATGGACTTGTTCCCGTGAGCTTCACAACGTACGGCCAGCGCACCGAGACCAAGGCAAACGACACCTATGTGGCACCGGGTGGCGACTTCGCAGAAGGCGCCGTGGTGGGTGTATTCGGCTATTACCATGACAACAGCACCTGGGCTGCAGAAACTGCCGCCGGCACCAACATCGCGGACTTCATGTACCACACCGCCCTCACAAAGCAGAGCGACGGAAGCTGGACATACAGTCCCATCAAGTATTGGCCCAACGAGTACGGCACCGGCGCAAACAGTGACAACGTAGACAAGCTGTCCTTCTGGGGCTACTATCCCCGCAACGCCTCGGGTCTTAACCTGTACAAGAGCGGCACCACCACCGCGTATGACAACAATACCAACGGTATTCCCAAGGTGACATTCACCCAGGCAACAGACCCTGCAGACCAGACAGACCTCATGTTCACCACTCCGCTGCATGACCTGTATAAGAACGACGCAGAACACCACGGATACGTCACCAACGGTGCAGTAACCCTTGTATTCAAGCACGCACTTGCCCTGGTGGAATTCCAGCTTACGGAAGGCACCGGCGCAAAGTTGAACACGCTTGACCTCACCAACATCAAAAAGACCGGCACCGTGGAAGATCCCGGCACTGTTCCCTTCGTATGGAGCGGCGTAAGCGGCGAATACAACACGCATATCGAGGACCTGAGCGTCCATGAGGCAACCCTCCTCCGCATTCTGGCCATTCCCCAGACCATAAGCGCTGACGCAACGTTCACCCTCAACTACGACATCACTTTCGAGTCGTCGGATCCCACCCATCCGGATCCCATCGTCTATACCGGAGACTCCTTCTCCGTGAAGCTTTTCGACAACACCAATGCAGACCCCGCAAAGCGTTACGGCGTAACGGAGTGGGAAGCCGGCAAGCACTACATTTATAAGATTACCGCTGGTCTTGACCGCATAGAGTTTGAGGAGATTGTTGAGTCCTCCGAAGACTGGAGCGTAGGTAACGGCAACATTTCAGTACCAGAGTAAAATGAGAAGCAGAACCTTCATATCAGCACTTTTGGCACTGGCAGTCATGTCCTGCGCCAAGATAGAGAACGACGTAAGGATTAACGCCCAGCTTGGCTATGAGGAATCTTCAGAGACTGTAGATTTCTCATGGTACACAAGCCGTACCGTCACCAAGGCAGACCCCACCTACTTTGTGGGCGATGTTACAGCCACCGGCACGCAGAGGCACCTGAACAGCGGCACCAACATGGGCGTATTCGGTTACTTCCACCCCCAGACCTCCGGCGGCGCCGCAGGCACCTGGCAGACAGGCGCAGGCGCCTATAACGCCCCCAACCTCTTCTATAATGAAGCGGTAAGCATTACTGAATCGGCCGGTAATTACACCTACGACTACGAACATAACCGTTATTGGCCCCGTAACAACAAGGACAAGATTTCCTTCATCGCCTATTATCCCTGGAACCAGCTTAATACTTCCGGCGCAGCCAGCGAAAACACCATAGTGGAGCCCTTCCTGGACACCAGGTCCGAGCGCCAGGGCATGGTGGGTTTCTACTATGTGGTTCCGGAAGACTCCGGAGACCAGGTAGACTTCATGGTATCTGACCTCTGCCTTGAGCAGAGCAAGGCCGTATGGACATCGAACCACAGCCAGGGCCTCACCGGCAACTCCAACGGCAAAGTCAAGTTCTTCTTCCACCACGCCCTTAGCCAGATAAGGGTCAAGAGCGTGAGTTTCGATACCGGCGGCAACGACCAGGTGGACCTGAAGATCAATTACATAGTTTTTAGGAACGTGGCCGTGTTCGGTCAGTGCATTCCCGTGCCGGATTTCAGCACCACAACCGCCACCGGTCGCACGACCGTTACACCCACCTGGCCTACAGGTACGCTGGTTCCCAGACGTCCAAACTATACTTCCGGCGTTACCGCAGAGGTCTGTTATGATGCCGACACCGACACCTGGGACGTGGAAGAATTCCTCCTCATGATCCCCCACACCTTCTTCACCGGAGCTACCATAGAGGTAAACTTCGACGTTACCCGCAAGAATGAAGGTCCCGACAGCGAGTATTATTCCTATACCGGGAACACCCTGTCCGCTCCCCTTACAACCACCAACGTTTACGAGTGGCAGGCCGGCAAGATATATACCTATAATATTACCCTGGATCTCAAGCAGATCAAGGTTACCGCAGACGTGGTAGACTGGCTGGATGCAGGTGAGGATATATTGATGGACAATTAACGTTTATGAAGACTCTCCGCATATTAGTATTGCTCCCATTTGCAGCGGCGGCCCTTTCCTGCATGAAGGACCCTGAGCCTTCCATGCCCGATTTGTTCCGCAAGGGAGACGTGGAAGTCAAGGCCACGGCGACACTTCCCAATGGCTGGCTTCCCATGACAAAGTCTGTCAGCGACATAACCGATATTGACAACTCCGAGCTTCAGAGCCGCGGATTCGGAGTCTACGCTTTCTATACGGGCACAGAGGAATACTCCTCAGCCTTGGATTCAACGGCCTACAACAAATTTGGACTGGTTCTGAACAACCGTAAATTCGAGTACTCTGCATCTACTTGGAGCAACTCCGGTAAGGCGGAATTCTGGCCCACCAGCGACGGCGAGAACCTTACCCTCTTTGCATATGCCCCATGGGACACATGGAATGGCCTGGTGCAGTACGACGGCAAGGTCCCTACCATACAATATGATAACTTCGTGGCGCAGAACCTCTCCGTAAGCGAACTGGAGAAGCAGAGGGACATCCTCTGGGGCACCAACACCGCCGGCGACCCTCACAAGAATATGGAGAAGGACGATTACAACCCTGAGGGCACCGTAGACTTCCACTTCCGCCACGCCGTGGCAAAGGTTCGCCTTAATGTGAAGGGTACGCTTCCGGGAGAAGTGAGGAATCTCATCCAGTTGGGAACCACATCCTCCTCCAACGGAGCAGCCAGTGATCCTGTAAACGGTGAGACAACTTCTGAGATAGGAGATCCGGTGTTTAATGTAGCCAACAACACAACCTATTACAGGCAGGGCAATAATAACCGTACAAGGTATTATCACGCCACGCAGACCCAAACAGAAACAGAAACCATAATCCAGACACGCTATCGCACAAGCACAGAGAATGCCAGTAACGCACGATATGAAGTAAGCGGCCAGCGCTACCTGGTGGAAGAGGTGTCCCTTAAAGGCTTCAACCAGAAGGGCACACTGGTGCTGGATAATGCTGTTTCTTACAACCCCACCTGGATAAACACCGCCCGCTTCAGCGGCTCCAATCCGGAATATGTGCTTAATAGCAGCAACGTCCTTTCCCAGTCTCTTCAGTATGTGCCTGCCGCAACCGTACAGAGCAATTTTGAGACATATACCGGCATTGCGGAAGATGCCCAGGACCTTATGTCCGGCTATTTCCTTTATGCAATTCCCAGAGAATCCGCTTCCGGTGACCGCATTGCGGTTACTATCGATTACCATAAATTGAATGTAGGAGGTACCCTTACGGCAAGGCAGTCAAGAACTATTATACAGAAACAGACCAGGACAATCTCACGCACACGTTCGCGGAGTCGCAATTCTGAAGAGATAACTGTTACAGTAACCATTAATAGCACTAATAACTGGAATAACGCATATAGAAATAATGCCAGTACTGAAGATAAGTATACCTTCTCTGCAGATTGGGAAGAATGGGGCAACTGGAGCGGCTGGAGCAATCCCGCCTGGGGTGATGCCTGGCAGGAAGATTCTGCCACAGACTGGGAAATAACCAGTTCCACCCTTACCGGAGCCACTGTGAACTATAATGACGACAACGCACCTCACCTGAGCGGAGAAATCATCACAGACCTGGAAGGCGGCCGTGTATATGACATGAACCTCATCGTTGCCGGTGACAAGATAGATCTGGACGTGGTTCCACGCCCCTGGGACCTCAAGGAATTCGACTTTGACTACAATGCCAACGTCAACGACGTAATCCAGCCGCTCACATACGACTCTTCATATATAGACTATGCTGATGCAAACGGCAACGTATACATCAACAACCGCATGGGCAAGTTCTTCTTCCAGCTGGGCGCCGGCAAGTATGCATCGTGGCAGGCATCCATGGTTGGAGACGCCGCATTCGGATTCTGCGACGAGAACGGTAACTGGATTCTTGACGAGCGCGGCAACCGAGTTGCATCCATACGTCACGCCATTGACCCCGACGTGATGAATTATATCTATATCAAGCCCGTAAACTCTGAAGCGTCGGTAACAAGCCACGCCAAACTGAGGATCTACTATATTGACGCCACAGGCGACGCAGTAGTTGCACTGAACCTTGTAGAGATGGCAGGCGTTACCGAATGGACCATCTGGCAGAACGCAAACTAAAATGAAAGGAACGATGAAAAGCATATTCAAAGTAATGACAGCCCTGCTGCTCCCGCTCCTTTTCTGGACTGGATGCGGAAGGGAAACCATGCCATCTGAGGGGATTCCGGACCATTGCATAGAGATTACCCTTAAAGGTCTTGCTCCGTCTCTTACCACGAAGGCCAGCAGCCGCGGTGCAGATGCCTACAACGAGAACATTGTCAAGAGCGTAGACTGCTTCTTCTACCCTAATGGCGCAACAACCTCCGACGCAGTATTCATGGCCCTTGGCCGTGGTGCCGAACCCGTTGCAGAAGGAGACAGCACCGTATATAAAGTAAAGGTATTTTTCACTGACGCAGATGCCAACAGGATGTTTGGAAGCACCGTTTCCGGCACCTGTCAGCTGTTTGTAGTGTGCAATGCTCCTCTGAGCTACAGTGGCCATACGGATGTTGCATCCCTTAAAGAACTGGTGGTAGAAAACGACTTTACCGCCCAGACTGTCCAGAGCAGCTTTGTGATGTCCGCAGACGAGATTGCTACCGTAACCCTCACCACAGTGGGAGATAACCGTAGCGCCACAGGGCGTATCAAGGTAACCCGTGCCGCCGCCAAGATTCAGTTCTTCCTGCTCATCCCGGACGAATTTGAGGATGAGGCCGGCCAGATCTGGGAACCGGTCCATGATGCCGGTATAGGTATCAGCATGTCCAATGCAGTTAAACGCGGCAAAGTGGACGGTGAATACGTTGTTCAGACATCGGACTATATTACTTACGGTTCAAGAGCCGTTACTGAGCTTGATCCTTCAGATCTCATCAACGGTCATGAAGACTTTACCTACAGCCACGTTCCATTCTACTCCTACCCTTGCGCATGGAGCGACCTCAGCGACTATGCAGCCTCGGTGGTGTTCCGTATTCCTTGGAAAATACGTGGTGAGAACAATTACAGGTACAGGAAGTACCAGCTGAACCCCAATGTGGGCACCATGGATCTCCAGCGAAACAAGTACTATCGCACATTCGTCAAGGTGGCCTCCCTGGGCGGTGCCGACAAGGAGAGCATAGTCATAATCCCTGAATGCGATTACGAGATTATTCCCTGGATGAACGAGAGTGCTTCCGGCGGCGGCCAGGGTATTGTCCCCGGAGAACTTGTCACATACAAGTACCTGGTAATAGACCACCCCGAACAGGTCATCAACAATGAGCCTAAAGTGTACTTTACGTACGTCAGCAGTTCTCCTATTGCTTCCGTCAGAATTAACACTATCAAGTATTACGTAAACGCAAACGCTAATCCTGAAACGACTCAGAATGTAAACAGGACCGTTTCAGCGGATAGTCAGGATGTAAGTACAAATGCCGGGGTCATCACCGTAGACAAATCCAATCCTGGTTATGTAACATTCAACCACTCGCTGGATAATATGTATAGCGCCATCACAATATATGCAACCATCACGAATGAAGACGGGTGCACCCAGGATGTGGTGGCTGAGCAGAATCCCTCCATCAGTCTTTACCGTAAGGCCAAATCCGGTGACGTTTTCGTGAACGGTTATTTCGCACGTGTCGCAAATTCGCCGTTCGGTACCAGGTTTAGTCAGGGAGGCAGTTATTATTACAGGGATCCCAAGTCTACCTACAACAACAGCAATGCTGTTACCATGCCTAACCCATCCAGAGAATACGGCACAACCATATACGCAGGTGCTACATCGGGAAGCTTGTCCACTTTCTATACTACCGAAGTCCGCATCTCATCATTCAATACAAGTAATAATACTTACACTTATACATACGGAGGCTCTGAGCACACGGAAGTGTATCGTATCGGAGACCCTCGCAAGACCACAGAAGAAGTCTATAACTCCTCCTGGTCGCTTTATCCCTACCTCTATTACAATAACACCGCTCAAGGTGCAAATGAGGCGTGGCAGGAGCCTCTTAAGATACTCACCACGTCACAGAATGCGGAGGACCAGAATATAGTGGCACCAAAGTTCCTGGTTTCATCATCCCTGAACGCAATGCTTACCTCAGGCCTGCCCACATTCGACCAGGCAGTATCCCGTGCCGCGGTTTATCAGGAAACAGGATATCCGGCCGGCCGGTGGAGAATTCCCACGGAAGCAGAGATGGCTTTCATTGTGGCCAGGCAGCAGGACGGCACCATTCCGGACCTTTATGTGGCAAACTCCGATTATTGGTCCGGCAGTGGAAGGCTTATGAATATTTCCAGTTCCGGAACAAAGATCACTATGAAAGACGGAAACGGAGAGCAGCAGTCCGTGCGTTTTGTCTACGACCTCTGGTACTGGGGCGATGAGGCTTCCACTACCAATGTCTATCACCCCAACGGCCATCTCTACGAGTACGATGCCTCTGGTAATGCAACACTGATAAGATAAGAGCCTATGAAAAAGATTTTCGCAAGATACTTTGTCATACTGACTGCACTTACAGTGCTGATTGGCCCTTCATGCGTCCGTGAAGATGACATTTTTGAAAAGGAAACCGTTGTCAGGCACGACGACGGCACCGTTTCCCTGGACGGAAGCCTGATACTTCCCTTCTCCCAGGACCAGGGAGACTGGATTGCAACCAAAGGAGCAACCATGGGCGAGGAGACGCCAAAGGTAAAATTCCTTTACCTGGCCGTCTTCAGCGCAGGTGATATCCTTTATGAGATTGTAAAGGCCAAGCCCGGTACCCAGTCTCACCCTACGGCAGAAGAAGCCGGCTTCAACTGCGGTTCAGAGGCCGAGAATTACATTACCAAGTTCCACGTAGACAAACTCACCAGCGTCTCTTCCGGTGACCGCTATATCCAGTTCATCGCCACCACCAAGGCCATTCCCGAGTTCGAGAATATGGAGATGAACCTCATGGACGAGGGCACCTTTGTGCGTACCCTTGTCACCAGCAACGGCGGCCTGGCATACTGGGGCCGCAGGCACGTCACCTCCATTTTGGAAACCACGGATTTGAAAGGAATCAAAATGATCCGTAACTTTGCCAAGGTGAAGGTGAAGGTGGCCGACGGCGTGTCCAATTTCCGCATCCTTGGATTCAAGGTTTTCAACACCCCGGTATACGGCACCATAGTCCCTTTCAATTCCAACACGGAAGATTACGTTACAGTTAACCAGGAACAGGTAATCAATTTTGACCGCTACGCCCATTACGAGCAAGCATCAGAGCAGGAAACACCTTACTCCTGGCTTACCAATACGGACATGTACTACGGCTTCATGCCGCCGATAGTCCAGTATAATTCCTGGAGTAGCTATTATTCCTCCAACGGCACGGACACCATGGACGCCAACGATCTGTGGATAGATCCATCCGAACCCGACTACCTTTACGAGTGCTCCTACCGTCCGGACCAGAACCCGTTCATCATCCTCAAGGCACAGCTCAACGAGAGCGGCACGTGGAGGACATATTACTACAAGGCGGACTTCGTGTACAAGGACCAGTGGGAAGATCCGGACACACACGCAATCACAGGTACCGGAGACAACATCTATTACAACATCCTCCGAAACTTCTGCTACACCCTGAATATCACGGGTGTAGACGGAAAGGGCAGCAACAGCGTGTACGATGCGGTCAACAGTATTGCGCTCAATAACTTCGAGGGTTCCACCATGGCCCAGGAGCTCACCAACATCGCAAACGACGACAGCCGCCTGTACGTGAGCAAGACTGATATCCTTATTACCTTCGGTACTTCGTTCACGATGTACGTCAAGAGCGGCACCGGCACAAACTTCGCCACCGATGACAATGCCAGCATCACCGCGGAAATCCGCGATGCCACCAACGGCAGCGACATCGTATCCTCCGCTTCCAACATCACCATTGCCGGCAGCAATGTGGCTGACGGCGGAGTCTACAGCGACTGGCGCGAGGTTACAATCAGGTGCGCAGACCCCGAGGCCCTCAAGCCCGGTGAAGTATGGAAGCAGCCCATTGTATTCAAGAACGGCAACGGCCTTACACGTACCGTGAACCTTACCCTCCGCCGGCCTTTCTCCCTTTCGGTTGATGCCCAGGACTATGTGCCCGCCGTCAAGGGAGAGGAAGTATGGGTAGACTTCAACGTGCCCGCCGGCCTTACCGTGGCGCGCTTCCCTCTGTATTTCTATCTGGAGCAGGAAGAAAACACTATGTACCCCAAGCCGCTTGCGTCCGGAGCGAACGAGACCCTTACCGTGGAGAACGGCCCCAGTCTGATTCCCGGCCGTACCAAGAACAACTACTACTACCGCAGGACCATCAGCTGGGACGAGTATACGGCAACCCCTACCGACATAAACGGTATCAAGACTTTCCGCAGCTATTTCAAGACAATGGTAGAGCAAAGTGCTACCACCGTATGGGTAGTGGCAGCTCCGGATAACGACTTCTACTATCCTGTGGACGATGGCAACAACTCCACCAACAGGGATACCTTTGCAAATGAGATGGAGGAAGGCAACCTGTATTTCAGCGTCTATGGAATGCAGCTGAAGGTTGGCCAGAAATCCACCAACAAGGCAACGTCCAACGCCGGTGCCCCCATCGTGTACACATCTTCCGATACCTCGGTGGCAAAGGTGGACCAGAACGGCGAGGTGGAAGCCATAGGTGTAGGGACCGCAACCATTACAGCCTCTGCCGATGCCTACAGGAACTACACGGCCGCAGATCCCGTTTCCTACGAAGTAACAGTTACTGCCGATGAACTCAGCAAGCTCTCCGTCAAATGGAAGACTGAACCCACGTTTGTGGTAAAGGTGGGCTCAGATGTTCAGACCCAGGGCGAATACACCGTTGATCCCGGATACACCGGATCTCCCGTTGCCACGTACTCATCGGCCGATAACAGCATCGCTACCGTATCTGCAAACGGTACTGTGCACGGAGTGTCTGCCGGATATGTCCTCATCACCTATTCCGTTACTGCTCCCGCCGGAAACGGTTACGCAGCAGCAACCCAGTCGGTGCATTATGAGATCCAGGTTACGGCAAACAAGGCTGCATCCGGTACCATCCACCATGAGGAGACCTTCCTTGGTCCCACCATGGGAGACTACTACATAGTTCAGGAAAGGGTTTCCGATGGTGAAACCTGGAATACCGGAAATGACAGGACAGCAGACTTCGTCCGGCTCACATGGTTCAGCGCCGGCCGCTGCTACAGGCACCTGTGGTATCCTTATTATAACGTAGGTTCAGGCATGTCCTTCGGCGTAGCACAGTCGGCATGGGGTGCCATTGAAGAGCCCACAGACCGCTGGAACGTAAGCGAAGGCGTGTGGGAAACCGACTATCACAATGCCCGTTTTGCCGGCTATTCCATGATATCGTCAAAGGATATAGATCTCTCCAGTTCTGCAGGGGCCACCATTACCTTCTATCACGCAGGTAACTACTTCGACGACCCGACTCATCCCGATGCCCGCGCCAACATGCGCTCCGATGCCCATATGCTGTTCAGCAAGGACGGTGGCAACACCTGGAGCGCCCCTGTGAACATCAACTATCCTCCTGGAACCAACTGGATCTATATCAAGGCCCAGGCGCAGATTCCGTCGGACTATCTGGTTTCGAACTTCCGCGTAGCATTCGAGTGCGAAAGCCATCCGGATCACTTTACACAGCTCTACTTCACTACTGCTGACGGAAGCGTCACAACTACCACCAACACGGGTTATCCTGTTTACTACGATGTGATAACAGTTGGCTCAGAGCAGCGTGTAACAACAAGCTATACTCACACCAACACCGGTTATCCCGTCACCGTAACGATGGACGACGGACGTGCCGGTACCTGGGAAATAAAGAATCTGATAATTACCGAAGACTAAAGGACTCTAGATATGGCCTCCTCCCTGGGAGGCCAGTTCTTCGTCCACCTTCTTCTTCTCTGCCATGAGAAGGTCCAGGAGCCAGTCTTTCTGCTCATCTACCAGGCCAAGGTCCCGGCAGGCGCTTTCCCAGCGGGCCAGGACGGCCTCCTGGTAGCGGTGATATACCATGGACTTTCGGATCTCGTCCTCGATGGTATCGTGCTCAATCTCGTAACTGTCCTTGTAGTATTCCTTGTAAACTTTTTCCGAGGTGTAGCGGATACAGAACCAGAAAAGGCCGGAGGCAAGGATTACTATGCCAAGGACTCCCACCACCAGCGGAACCTTCTGGATAAGTCCCAGGAGGGCAAGGGTTGAACCGGCAAGGAATATTATGAAAGCGAAGATTTCGCTCTTATGATTCTTAAAGATTGAAGAGATCTTCATAGCTTGTAAGAGGATTGGTTTTACGGTTCTGCAGTATCTTTACACGATAGTCGTTTTCGCTCTCCTTGGCTTCCATGGCCCTCTGGAAGGCACGGCGGGCGGCAAGGGCCTGGCTGTTTTTCTTCCGCATTTCTTCCAGGTTCTGGCGCAGCTGCCACTGGTTGAATACCAGTGAGAAGAACGCTATGGCAAACATTGCGATAAAACCCAGCATGATGGTCATCTGGTTGCGGGCTTTAAGGCGCTGGGCGTCCTCGCGAAGCTGGGCGTTGTTCATCTCCGCGTCCAGGATTGCCAGGTCCTCGTTCTGTACCTTAATATATATGGAGTCCTTCTGCTGCATGAGGCCGGAGAGCTGGCCGTAGGCATGGTCAAATGAACCAAGTTCCGCGTATATGCCGTGCTTCTGTTCAAAGCGGCCACGGGCGGTTCCCAGGGAATCGGCCTTTGAGAGGGCTTGTTCCAGAAGACCCTTGGAGCGGAGGTAGCAGATGTCCAAGTCGAAACGGGTATCGGCATCTGTCTGGAGGCGGTAGAGGTGGTTGTCCAGAATAGCGTCGTAGCACTGCCAGAAGGCATCGTTATTACCCTTGGCATAGTTGAGATAGGCTCTCGTCATCTGTGCCTTGAGCCCCACGGACGGGAAATAAGCCTGGTACTTTTCCGCCTGGGAGCACCAGTTGTCCGCTGCAACAAAGTCTCTCATCTTCACGCACTCCTGAGCAATGAGGATGTACAGGTTGGGAAGGTCCTGGTCTGCATGGGCATCCCTACAAAACTTGACAGCTTTCTCGAAGTTTCGAACTGCCAGATGGGAATTGTCCCTATAGCTCTGTATAAGCCCGATGATCCGGTAACTGTACATCTTCCCCAGGGGCTTTTTCTCCGCCGATGCAATCCTCTCCATCGCCCTTGCCTCCAGCACCGCGTCCGAAGCCCTGCCTATGTGGACAAGGTACTGGCAGTACTCATGGAGGGTTGGGAAGTAGAAGGTACGGAGGTCTTTGCGGTCTCCTATGAGTTCCTTTATCTCTACGATGCATGAATCCATCCTGGCGTATTCCCCTTGCGCAAAGCGGACGGGAAACTCCAGGGAAAGGGCCAGGCACTTGTAGCGGAAGTTGTTCTGGCTGATGCCCTCGCGGTACAGGGAATCGGCCAGGACAAGGTTGCCGGGATTATACTCCTGCATACGGCCCCAGGCGTAGCGCTCGAAGGTGTCTCTATCTACGTTGAGCCTGTTCACTATCTGCGCCCCGGAGGTGAGGCACAGGAACAAGGCCGTTAGTGCAAGGAGTTTTCTCACTATTTCTTAGCCTCTGCCAACTTGAGCTGATTGACAACACAGGAGAGGAGTTTCTCCATTATGATGGGCTTCATGATGAAGTCGTTGGCTCCGGCGTTGAAACCTTTAACCACGTCCTCGTTGGAGTTGAGTGCGCTCAGGATCACAATCTGGATATCTTCTGTGGCAGGATTCTCACGGAGGCGGCGGATTACTTCAAATCCGTCGATGCCGGGCATCATGAGGTCCAGGAGGATGAGGTCCGGCTTCTCCTGGGCAACTGCATCCAGGGCCTGCTGGCCACCGGAAGCAGTGCGCATCTTGAAGTTGAACTTGGACAGCATCTTCTGAACCAGCAGGAGGTTCAGGGGAATGTCATCTACCGCTAATACGTTGAAAGCGGAGAAATCGAAATTCTGGGCGTAAAGGGGTGTCATATCTTATTCTTTATGTTTCCTTCTTTCCAATAAAAGAGCCGCTGCACCTGCCAGAAGGATCAGCAGCAGGACTCCGGCGTAAATCATTGCCCTGACGGCCTTCCTGTTGGCTTTCTCCAGTTCCGTCTCAAGGCGGCTGGTCTCATAATGCGCCGTGAGCTGCTCCAGCCTCTGGTTGTTGATACGGGAGATGTCCCCATACAGGCGGCTGCTGAGGAGAGACAGTATCCGGGCCGATGTTTCCCACTGCCCGCGGGTGGATGCAAATCCGGCTAAAAACCCCATCTGCTGCCTATAGTACAGAGACCGGATGTCTTTCTCTATGGAAGCAGAGTTGCCGGCCAGGATATTGTCTATGCAGTTGAAAACAACTTTCCCGGAGCGGATGGTATTATGGAAAACCGGCTTGGAAAGGCAGAAATCCCTTTTGTTGCGGTATTCCTGAAGATTGTTGTCCCATGCGTCAAGCTGCGCGCCGTAGTATGCCACGCGGACCGAATCCATAAGGGAGACGCGGCAGCCGGCGGCCTTGCCATAATACATCCTGGCCGAGTCCGACGCTACCGGATAAGTATCGGCAAGGTCACAGTACTGCATAACCATGCTCTGGCGTCTGATTGTGGCATCCTGGCTGGTCTCGAAAATCTTCACCACCTGAAGGAGGCACTTCTGGGTATTGACAATATCGCTCATGCGGAGGTATAGCTTGCCAAGGTTCATGAGGCTCTTCCACAGGGCGTACTCGTCACCCGTTTCCTTTGCCTCCTCCATCATGGAGGTGAGCATCTCCGCAGCGTGCGTGTCCTGCTGGGTATTGAAGTAGTAGGTCTGGCACAGCTCCGAAGCATAGTAGTAATACTGCATGTAGCCGGTGGCCTTGGAAATGCGCTGGGCAGTTTCACGGGCATCTTCCACCTTTGAATTCCACATGCCGGAATCCCAGGAGCTGATATCTTTGTTCCTCTTATACTGCGCCTCATGGGACATGCGCTTGAGGATTTCCACATAATAGAGCGTCTGGGCCTTGGAGTCTTTCTTGCGAAGGGACGATTCCAGAAGGGCCTGGACAGCGGTTTCAAACTCATCGGAATCAAAATTGTCCATATTCTGCTCCGAAATGCGGAAGTATGAGTAGCACTCGTCGTCTATCTGATACGGGTTTTTCTGGGCCGGTGCCGGGAGCGCCAATGCCAGAAGGAATAGTATTAGGATTAGCTTTTTCATTGCTGTGGGGCCGGGTTACAAGGTATGGCAAAAACAAAACGGGCGCCGCCGGCGGTATAAGTTGTGTCAAGGTAAACCTTGGCGCCCATGCGTCCGGCTATGTCCCGGCAGATGCTGAGGCCAAGGCCGGTGCCCTGGACAAAGTCGTTAAGCTTGGCAAAGCGCTCGAATATCTTCTCTGCCTGCTCCGGAGGCACGCCGGTTCCAGTGTCCGTTACGGAATATGTCACAAAACCGGGGTTCTCAGTGAGGGAACTGGCCAGCCTGATTTCTCCGGATGAGGTGTGCTTGCAGGCGTTTGTGAGCAGGTTTATCAGTATCTGCTGAACGCGGCGGGGATCTGTGCTGAAGTTGAAGGGTTCTTCCTGACAGGGCTGGTAGTACATGCGTACGCCCGGCTGCAGGCGGTGCTCTGCGCTGGATATGGCGGCCTGGGCCATGTAGTGCATTTCCCCATCCTCGTAAGTGATGCGGTAGTTGCCGCTGTCCATTGCCGATGCGTTGAGGATATCGTCCAGAAGCATTGTGAGCATCTTGGTATTGTTGACGATATGGCCTGCGAACTCCTCCTTCTCCTCCTCCGGGAAACTGCCGTCCGGGAGGCTCAAAAGCTGGGAAAAGCCCACTATGGCGTTGAGCGGGGTGCGGACCTCGTGACTCATGTTCTGGACAAAGCGGGTCTTTGCGGCATCGGCCATGCGGACCTTCTCGTTGGTCTTACGCAGATTCAGGGCGTAGAATACCATGAACACCGTTATCACAAGGAGGATAGCTATGATGAGGAGCATCACCATGCGCATAGCACGCTGTGCGCGATGGGTTTCCTCGCTTATCTTGGCGCTTAATACGTCGTTACCCATTTTGGCCTCGATTTCCGCCAGTTTGGACTGATTGGCCGCCGCCAGAACCCTTTCCTCATAGGCCACCAGGTTCTTCTCAATCTTGAAAGCCAGTTCCTTACGGCCGTACTCCTCTGCTATATTGGCAATGTACTTCACCTCCCTGAGGTGCTTGGACATGGTGACAAAGTCAAACTCGTCTATCTGATTTCCGTAAACCAGCCTGTCTATGTATCCGAACATGGTGGGCGCCGTGGTGCTCACCATGTGAAGATGAGAATCCGACAGACAGTAATCCCTGGCATACTCATAGGCCTTCACATCCTGCTGGAATGCGGCCAGCTTTGCATGGTGGTACTCATAACGCAGGGTGTCCATGTGCTGTTTACGGGCGGCTTCGGCCTTGGCCAGGAAGTAAGGGACGGAGTCGTTGCCTATGGGAAAGGTGTCCGACATGTCGCAGTACAGACGCGTCGCGGACTCTTTCCTGATAGTGGGGTCGTCCGTTGTCTCGTATACACGGATGGCTTCCTTTATGTATTTCTTTGCCGATATGTAGTCGTTCTGGGCGATATACAGGGAGATGAGGTAACGGTTTCCCATCCAGATGCCGTATGGCTCCTTGCGTGCCACCGCCTGCTCACGCATGTCCTGCACCAGTTCCATGGTGTGGACAAGCTTTCCGTGAATATAATAATAACTCTGGACAATGTCGTAAGCCTGGTAGAAGAACTTGGTTTCTCCAAGATCTGAGGCGACCCTCTTGAGGTCTTCCATGTACTTGAGGATATTCTCATCCTCTGCCTGGGTGGTGTTTTTCTTGTCCTTGAGAAGGGCTGTCGCGTTCTTCAGGCGCTCTACATAATAGAGGGTCTGGGCCTTTGTATCCCCTTTTTCAATTGCCTTGCTAAGCAGCGCTGAATTGGCACTGTCAAAGCCAATCTTACCTTCCAGATGCATTGCCTCCTCCAGGAGTTTATGAAACTCCTGGTCAATTCCGTACGGATTATCCTGCGCGGCCAGGGAGAAGAGCGCTGCGGCAAGAAGAACCAATGTGGTCAGCCATTTTTTCATATCCCTCAAAGATAAGAAAAAATATTCATAAAACCGTAAAAATCACCGATATGCTTTCGCCATTACTGTCCACTACGGTAAGGATGTGTTTCCCTTTCTGAGGAGAAAGCCGAAGCTGATGCACAAAAGTGGTCTCGCCAATGAAGCTGCCATCCAGATGCCACCAGAGGGTGACGTCGTTCCCGCGGCGGTGTGCTACGCGGAAAACGGCACCGTGGGCCTCTCCGGACATCTGAGGCGGGAAATGGAGCACTGAACCGGATGACGGGTAAATGAATTCCATCACTGCATCCTGATGCTTCCCGTAAGTGACGTATTCCGGGTGATGAGGCCTGTAATACCACTCCATGGTTGGCGGAAGGGCGAAAACTCCGCCGCTGTGGTAAGGGCAGGGCTCACTGTCAAGAGCTGCTTGAGGAAGAAGCATCGGCTCCGCTTCCGGACAGTCCGGCCCGGCAAGGTACCCTGAGTCTGGGCATACATGGGCCAAGACGCCCTCTGCGGGCTTCTGGAACCATCCCCTGCTTTCCGGCAGGAGGTTCAGGATGTCGAACATAGCCGGCCCCGCAGCGCGCGCCCCGGTAAGTCCCGGCACACCTCCGCCATCCGCATTCCCTGCCCAAACGCCTATGGTGTATTCCGGCGTCATGCCAACGGCCCACGCATCCCTGAATCCATAACTTGTTCCCGTCTTCCACGCCGCCTTCCTCACACTGCCAATCAGTCTCCAGTCCAGCTGGTCAGGCCTGTTCACCTCCTTCAGCGCCTCAAAGGTGTACCAAAGAGCAAGGTCCCGTCCCTGAAAATGGCCGTTTTTGCGGACGGAGACCTCATTTTGCCCCGTCTGTCCCTGAAAATGGCCGTTTTTGCGGACGGAGACCTGAACCATGGCGCTGTACGCCGCCGTGATTTCCGTGAGCCGCGCCTCCGCGCCGCCAAGGATGAGCGACAGCCCATAATGGCCTGCAGGATGCGTGAGGGTTGTGATACCACGGGCTTTGAGGTCCTCGTAAAAGCGTTCCACGCCATACTTCCGCAGAAGGAAAACGGCCGGGACGTTAAGTGATCTTGCTAAGGCGTCCGAGGCATGAACGGCTCCGTAGAACTGTCTGTCGAAGTTCTGTGGGGCAAAGCCGCCAAGATTCATTGGGATATCGGGCAGAAGGGTGCCGGGAAGGATGACCCCGGCCTCAAGGGCATCGGCATAAAGGAAGGGCTTGAGGATGCTGCCGGTAGAGCGCGGGGCATCGGCGATGTTCACCTGCACGCCCGGCCGGACGCGGGATGGCGAGGAATTCCCCACGTAGGCAACTATCTCCCCTGTGCGGTTGTCCATGACTATTGCAGCCATGTCCGCGACGCCCTCTGCGGCCAGGGCATCGGACCGCTTTCGGACGGCTTCCTCCACAGCTTTCTGCAGCCCGAAACGAAGGGTGGACCTGGTCCTTACGCCCTTGGGAGCACTTTCCACATAGTGGGAAGCATATCCCGGAAGAGGCAAAGGCTCGTCGGGAAGGGGTTCCTCTATTGATTCCCTGTATGTATCAAAATCGATATCCCCACGTTCATGAAGCCTTGCCAGAAGACGGTTCCGCTTGGCTTTCAGCGCCTCCCTGTCCCTTCCGGGATGGATTGACGACGGGGCATTGGGAAGCACCGCGAGGGTTGCGCTCTCAGCCCAGGAGAGCTCCTCGGGAGGACGGCCGAAGTACCGCCACGAAGCGGCTTCCAGGCCCACCACGTTGCCGCCAAAAGGGGCGTTTGCGGCATATAGGGCAAGGATTTCACGCTTTTTGTGACGGCATTCAAGACGGATTGCTTCCTCCGCCTCAATGAGCTTGTTCCATATGTTGCGCTCTCCCCCGCGGGACAGCCTTATCACCTGCATGGTGATGGTACTGCCGCCGCTGACCACATGACCGCTGCGCACGTTGTCACGCAGCGCCCGCACTATGGACACGGGATTAACCCCCGGATGCCGATAGAAATGCCTGTCCTCGAACAGTACAAGGGCTTTGGCAAAGCGCTCCGGGAGGAGACTGCCGGTCGCCGCCGGCAATGACGAAGAGGCGGAGGGCGATGACGACGGGAAGCGCCACTGGCCGTCGGCGGCAATGCGTGCCCCCAGCAGTTCCCCTTCCGCGCTCTCCACCACAGTGGAGTACTGCGCGTCACGGAAAAGCCTCATTGGCAGCACGAACAACCATAGAAGCAGCGCCGCCAGAAGTCCCAGTCCCAGCCAGCGCCCCCATGTTGACGCAGGTCCGGTTTTATTGACCGAACCTGCAGCGCTATTTGGCTTGTGTGGCCGATTTCTGACGTACGTCACCCCACTATTATCTGACGTACGTCACCCCGGAGGCCGTGCAGCCGTTCACGGCGGGCTTGTACATGGCCTGCGCAACGGTAGCGGGCAGCACGTAGGTGCCCTCGTAGGCAGCGCGGAGCTGCACCTTGAATGTCTTGAACCTTCCTGCAGGAAGGCCGAAGAACCAGTCTACGCGGAGGTCACGGATGTCCTTGTGGTCATAGCCGTCCTCTCCGGCTCCGGCCATGCGGTCGTTCACTATTTCCCAGCCGGAAGGTATGCCATAACTAAGTGAGAGGTTGTCCAGAGCAATGCCGCCAAGGTTTGTCACCTTCACGACGGCCTGGAAACGTGCCCCCTGCTGCAGGGAAGAAGGATTCACGGCGGCACCGTCCGCATCCAGGTACTTCACCTCAACGCCAAGGCCGTTGGCAAGCGGCTTGGCCACAGCCTCACGGTATGTCTTGGATGCGGTAAGGTACAGAGGTCCGTCAGAATTGTTCACGACAGGACTGGTCTCAGAAATGGCCATTGTGAGCACAGAAGCGGATGAAGTAACATCCTTTCCGCCCACGGATGCCTTTATGGCCTGAGTGGGAATCTTGCTCAGAAGGTGGCCGTATGCAATTGCCGCAAAGGCGCTCTCCTGGGTGGAGAGGCCGCGCTCCGGCAGGGATTCCTGGGCCAGGGCAAGCGCATCGGCGGTGCGGCCGCAAAGGGCCAGGGCATCCAGTGCCACCATACGGTCACGGAAGGAGCCGCCATAGGTGAGCACGTCGGGCTCGTACTCCGCAAACTCGCGGCCAATGCCGTCCAGCAATCCGGCAGCCGCCTGCTGTTTGCCGGAAAGGGCGTACGCAGCAGAGAGCATCCAGCGCGTACGTTCATCAAGGGATGACGCCTCGCGGAGCCTGTTGAGAGCGGCCGATGCATCCACGCCGGCAACAACCTGGGTATACAGCCTGTAGGCCTGGTCAAGATTGCTGAAGACGCTGTTTCCAGCTATGCGGAAGGCCTTGGACATCTTGTCCTGGTAGCCTCTCCAAGCCTTCAGGACGCCGCTTTCCACCTTGAATCCGGCTTTTGACGCCTCTGAAAGGAACTGGCCGGCCATGGAAGATACCCATGTGGACGAACTTCCTCCTCCCCAGTAGGAGAAGCCTCCGTCGGAGTTCTGACGGGCGTAAAGTGCGGTAATAACGGAAGGGATAAGTTCCTTGGCTTCTGCAGCATCCTTTTCACTGAGAATTGGCAACAGATGCAGGTACGTGAGGCCCTTTGCGGACAGCTGCTCGGAGCAGTTGTACTGGTAGTTCTTCATAGATGCAAACATTTCATGTGCATCCAGTGCCGGGAAACCGGCAAGCTGCAGGAGCGACCCCTCGCTGACGGTTGCCGACGCTCCCTTCGCAAGCAGGAACTTCTGCACCCTGGTAACCTCCGGATTAGGATTTGATACCGTAAGTGCAACTGTCTCTGAAGTCTTGTGCCCGCCGCCTTTGGCGCTTACAGTAATCCTGGCAACGCCTTCGCCGGGAGCAGCCTTGAGGGCAAAGTGAATGAGTTTGTCTCCGGTGCCATCGAAGGCAACCTTCTGCGAGGAGGCACCAAGAAGTTCTACCGGGCCCTCCGTCTTGACCTCAACAGTGGCTTCCTTCAAGGCCTCATCCATGGCAAATACGTTCACGGGAAGAGTAACTTCCTCCCCGGAGCCAAGGGCGCGAGGGAGCGTAGGAATCACCATCAGGGGGCTCTGTACCGGCACAGTGGCATCCGTGGCGCCATATGCGCCGTCATGCCCGGCAACAACCATCACGCGGACGCTGCCAACGTACATGGGAAGCTGCAAATCAATCTTGTCTGTTCCCTTATTCAAAGTCCTGGGAGCAACATAAAGCACAACTGGATTGAAGCGGTTGTCCTTGCGGGCGCTCACCAGAGCATCTTCATCACCGCCTACCGCTGCTACGGAAGCGAACCTTCCGCTACGCGCGCCAATAACGCTGTCGTAGAGGTCCCAGGTCTTTACGCCAAGAGCCTCAGGCTTGTACATCCATGACCATGGGTCAGGAGTCTTGAACGCCGTGAGGTCAAGCAGACCTTCATCAACAATGGCCAGCGTATACGTCATGGGCTTTCCGGATTTCTCAGAGACCTTCACGGTGAACTTCTCTTCCGGATGAATGACCTTGGGAAGTGAAAGAACCGGCTCCAGGCGGGAATCAGGATTGTCCACCAGCACCCGCTGTACGCCATACATGCGCATGGGGACGCCGTCCACTGTGGCGCCGTAAGGCTGTACCATAGTAATATGGATATAGAAGTTGGGAGCCATTTCCGGCGTTACGGCAAAGTTGTAGACTGTTTCCTTGCCGGATGCGGAAATCCATTTGCGGGAAAGCACTCCGCCGGAGGTCTCCAGCGAAACCAGCGCCTGTGCATCTGTACTTGAAGGGATGAACACCTTAACCTTTTCTCCAACTTTGTAGGAAGGCTTGTCCGTGGAGAAGGTGAGCATGGTAAGCGACTCCGGATCCTTTCGGTCCGCCCTTCCCCTGTATTCAGGCCAGTCTGCGGTGAAAAAGCTCCCGCTTACGTGGCCCGACGCACAGTCTTTCACAAGGACCAGATACCGGCCCCATTCCGGATAGTCCACACGGAACTTGATGGCAACGTCCTTGTCCTCCGATGTCAGGAAGCCTCCGGACACCTTCTGGACCGATGTCCCGCTGATCCAGGCGTCCAGGTCTCCTCCGGGGTTGTCCCACCACCAGTTCCATCCGGTCTTGTAAACAGCATACTCCAGCCTGTGACCTTTCACGCGGGAACCGGCGGCATTGACAACAGCCACGCTGAGCTGATGGTCTTTGTCGGTTTCCAGATAATCGCCGTCAGGTATGCGTACGCCCACGTATGAACTGTAAGGGGAGAACGGCACGGTCACGGTGGTGAAACTCTCGTCGCCGCCAGCCTCCTGGACGCTTGTGACAATAAACGCCTGCAGCATGCCGGGAGCACCGGAAGCCTCCGGCATCTTCACCGCCACGGACAAGTCTCCGGAACCGGACAGTCTCTTTTCGTAAAGGACATAATCGGCCGATGTAAACTTTGATCCCGGCGCAGTGAAACTGTACTTCTCAAAGCCCTTGAAGGAGGCTCCAGATGCCTTTCTCAGAGTCATCCTCGCACTGGCGGGGCACTCCCCCGCTACGCCTCCGGACAGCCACCTTGCCGATGTGTTCACAGTCACGGCCTTCCCCGCCTGCAGCACCTTCTCATCCTCCAGGGAGGTGGTTATCTTGAGGCGGTTGGGCTTGATGGTCTCTATATGAAGCGTTTTGTGGAAGTTGCCGGCGCCCACTTTCATGTAGGCGTTCCAGTAGCCGGTGGGGTCATCGGCCCTGGTGGGGATGTCGAAGGCGAAGAAGCCGTCCTTGCCCTTGCGGACGGTCCTGCTGTAGAACTGGCCTTCAGGGGTGTAGACCTCCAGAGTGGCGGGATGGCCGTCCGGGAGGGAATGGCCCTTGTCCTGGACGATTGCCGCCACATGCAGCGTATCGCCGGGCCTCCAGACGCCCCTTTCTCCGTACATGAAGGCCTTTAGGCCCTCTTTCAGGACTTCTCCGCCAACGTCGAAGCGGCTCAGGGAACGTTCCGTGCCAAGCTTAAGGTAGGCTGTGCTGCCGCCGGCCTTTCCAACTATCGCGAATGGTCTGTGTGGCACTTTCAACTGCGCAAGGCCGTCGCCGCCGGTCTTTACCGTGCCGATGTTCTGCAGCTGGTAATCGTAGACCTCAAGTTGCACGCCGCTGAGAGGCTTTGCCGTCACAAGGTCCGTCGCTGCAATCCAAAGGTCCTCCCCTCCGGCGTATTCTGCTACGAGACCAATGTCCGAGGCAAGCAGCCTGATGGACGGGAAGCGGTCTGCATCCATATAGTAGGAAGGCTTGTCTGGGTCGTCGGCCTCCCGCCAGTTGTACTGGGACCAGTCGTAGTAATTGTCCCAGATCCAGGGGTTTTGGACGTCCCAGATGGCGTCATCGGCCTTGGTGGGTTTGCCGCTTGGAGAGCCGGTGGTCCTTACGGGTTCCTTGCCGCCGTAGAGGCTCTGGTCCTGGCGGAAGGCGATGGTGACGCTGTAGATGGCGCCTGGCTCCTGCTTTATGATGTTGCCAAGGTAGAGGCAGTGGTCGTTCCACTCGTGGAGGTCTCCGTCCGTGTCCAGGGGGATATCGGCCTTGTAGATGAGGCGGCCGCTGCGCCTGAGGCTATTGCCGCCGGAAAGCTCGTTGTCCTGGAGGAACATAAGGACGTTCTTCTCATATATCTTGACAATCCTGACCTCCACGGCGCTAAGGTTCGCCGCCCTGAACGGAAGCATGAGGTTGCGCTTGTCCGGAAGGATGTTGCCGCTGACGGGAATGGACACCGCGGGCTTTTCCTCGTCCTGCTTGAATAATTTGGTGTAATCCTCTTCAAGGGATTCTCCTTTGGCGTTTTTGACGCCCTTGTCAACGGTGAGGGCCATGTCTCCTTTGCGGCCTTCAAAGAAGACCTTCACAAGGGAATCTTCTACCTGAACATAGTTTCTTGCTACGCCCTGGAGCTCAATCATGCCTTTATTGGCGGCATTTACCGGAGTCTCGCTGAAGAGGATCTCAATACGTGATTCCGTGAGTTTTGCGCTCCTGACGCGGAAACCGTCACGCATGTCCGCGGCTTCTTCCGCCCTTGCCACTGCCTTTCTGACGGTAAAGCCAAAGTCGAAACTCCCGGGGGCGTTCTTGAGCACTTTGTCAAGAGCGAACGACGCATTGTATGCCTGGCCGGGGACCAGCGCTCCGGGTGAGGGTGAAAACAGCACCACATCCGGAGCTTCCCAAACCGTGATGCCTTCCACTGCCGGCTTGAAGCTGAAAAGACCGTCCTGGGGCTGCTTCTGAGCATTCTGGGCCAGTTCAATGCGTATCGCCGCATCTTCGCCCACAATACCTCCGGTGTATGCCTTCACAAACTCCGCATACTCCTCAGCATCCGGCTCCTGTGCCTTCTTTGGGCCGCAAGCCAATACCATGACTGCCGCAGCCAGCGCAATAAGTGCCCTGCCGATTCTAATCGTCCAATCCCTTGTGTTAAATATAACCATAACTATAACAATTATTTAGCCTCCCTCGCCGGCGACATCCTCAACCGGAGAAACTTGTTAACTAACTGATTATCCAGTTGTTACCAAAAACAGCAACTCTGCCACATAAAGCCGCAAAACCAGTAATCTCTTACAAATTTACACAAAAATCACACCCCTTGTCCATCCCGGCCACAAAATCTTTGTATCTTTGTATACTTATGAAAAAGATCGAGAACTGTTATTTCGAAGGCGAACGTCCGCTTTACGCATGTCACGGCCTGAGGCTGGATGGAGTAAAGATAGGCCCTGGGGAATCGTCCCTGAAGGAAGGGTCAGATGCAGAGGCGGTTAACTGCGAGTTTGACGGCAAGTATCCCTTCTGGGAGTACGATGGCTTTACCATCCGTAACTGCGTTTTCCGCGAGGGTGCCCGTGCCGCACTGTGGTACACCAGGGGCTGCAAGATGTACGATACCCTTGTGGAAGCCCCCAAGATGTTCCGGCGCATAAAGGGCGCATACCTGGAGAATGTCAGGATTTCCCACGCCCTGGAGACCTTCTGGGACTGTGACGATGTTACCCTCCGCAGAGTTGAGGCGTCGGAGGCCAATTACATCTTCATGCACACGGACAACATAGACATTGACGGCTTCAAGCTGCAGGGAAATTACTCTTTCCAGTACGCACGCAATGTGGTCATACGCAACGCCGTCATGGACACCAAGGACGCCTTCTGGGAAAGCGAGAACATCACGGTATACGATTCCGTGATAAAAGGCGAGTTCCTGGCCTGGTACTCCAAAAACCTTCGCCTGGTCAGGTGCAGGATAGGCGGCACCCAGCCCCTCTGCTACTGCGAAAACCTGATCCTGGAGGACTGCACATTTGAGCCCGATGCAGACCTGGCCTTCGAGTACAGTTCCGTCCAGGCCACGGTGAAAGGCCGCATCCCCTCCGTCAAAAACCCCCGCACCGGATTCATCAAGGCCGATGAGATTGGCGAAATCATCATAGACCAGAACATTAAAAAGCCCGGAGACTGTGAGATACAACTTCGATGAAATTGTCCCGCGCCGCGGCACGGGCAGCGTAAAGTGGGACCACTGCGCCCCCAATGCCATCCCCATGTGGGTGGCAGACATGGACTTCAAGGCCGCCCCGGAGATCCTGGAGGCCCTTCAAAAGCGCCTTGACCACGGCGTGTTCGGGTATCAGCTGGTGCCGGATGAGTACTATGAGGCCATAGACAGCTGGTTTGGAAGGAGGCACGGCTGGAGCGGGCTGACGCGGGAGACAATAGTCCCTACAACGGGGGTAATTGCGGCTTACTCCGCGGCCATAAAGGCCATGACGGTGCCCGGGGACAAGGTCATCGTCATGACCCCGTGCTACAACGCCTTCTTCCCGGCAATCCGCAACAACAAATGCGTGCAGCTGGACAGTCCGCTTAAGTATGAAAACGGCCTTTGGAGCATAGATTTCCAGGACTTTGAGGCCAAGTGCAAGGAGGCCCGCGTGCTGCTCCTCTGCAATCCACACAACCCCGTTGGACGCGTCTGGAGGCGGGAAGAACTGCTGCGGGTGGGCGAAATCTGCCTCCGCCACAATGTCTTTGTGATATCGGACGAGATTCACTGCGAGCTCACCTTCCCCGGCCACGACTACACCCCCTGGGCCACCCTTCCGGAAGACATGGTCCGGAACTCCGTCTCCTGCATTTCGCCAACAAAGACATTCAACATTGCCGGCATCCAGATTGCCAACATCTTTGCGAAGGATCCCGCAATCCTTGCAAAGATGGACCGCGCCATCAATGACAACGAATGCTGCGATGTGAATGTCTTCGGCGTTGCGGCCCTCATTGCCGCCTACAACCACGGAGAAGCCTGGCTGGACCAGCTCCGTGAATACCTCCTGGACAACGCCCGCACCGTGTACTGCTTCCTGGAAGACCACCTCCCCCAGGTAGTCGCCAGTCCTCTGGAAGGCACCTACCTTATGTGGCTGGACTTCCGTGCCATCATCGGCAGTGAGCCTGGCGCCAGCGAGCGCCTTGCATCCTTCCTTGAAGAAAAAGCCGACGTAAAACTCTCTACCGGCACCATTTACGGTCCCGTGGCAGAGGGCTGGGAGCGCCTGAACATAGCCTGCCCGCGGAAAGTTCTGCTGGAAGGCCTGTCCCGAATCGAGAAAGGTTTGCAACGTTTTCCGTAGGAAATGCATCTTTATTATGGTACCCAACCATTAATCAAAAGTTTATGATGAAAAAACTCTATTTCGTTATTCTTGCCGCTGCAGCCATAGTGTCCGCTGCCAGCTGCGAAAAAATCAATGACCTGGTATCAGGAAAAACCACCACGGAGCAGGGCCTCGTTGACGACAAGGGCAAAGACCTCACCCCGGATCAGCAGAAGGTCAAGATAGAGGAAACAGCCAACACCCTCATGGAACTCATGGACAAGTCCCAGTGGGAAGCGGACTATGAAAATGTAATGTCCACCGTCGCCGCCCTGGACCAGAAAGAGAATCTTGACGCTTCGGATATCGAGGCTTATCTCAAGGATATCGTCGACGCATGGTCAAGCGTGAAGGGAGAAGATCCCTACACCGTCACTGTCACCGTAGCCCACCTTACCCAGATCAAGGGCCACTTCACAGAGAACAAGGAAGGCAAGTTCGACTTCCAGGATGCAGATGACCTTTCAATCACTGTATTCGACGGCGAGATTCCCGTCACCGTAACCTTCGCAGCCAAGGACGAGGCAGCCACCCCCGCCCACTTCTCTGACCAGGACGATGACGTCACCATCTACATCCCCGCCTCCTCAACCCTTTCCATTGCAAAGAACAACGAGGTAATCGGCTCACTTGAAATCCGCCTGAGCCCCAAGGACCTCAACGGTGACAACATCATTACAGAGGCAGACGCCATCAGCGTCTCCTATACCATGAAAGCAGGTGCCTACACCTTCGACCTCAGCCAGGCAGATTACGCCACGGACAAAGCTTCCGTAAGCGCCAAAATCCTCATGGGTAAGCAGCTAATCATCGGCGCCAGCGTATCGGCAGATTACACTTTCGAGAAAACCGATGAAGGCATTGATGTCTTATCAGCCTCCGCAAAGGCAATGGTAGACCTTGCCGGCAAGACCCAGATTCGCTTCACCATTCCTGACGGTGTGAAGCTGCAGGAGGCATTAGCCAAGGTTAGCGATGCTCAGCTCAAGGGAGACGGCGACGCTTTCAAGGCCGCCATTGCAGAACTTGAGAAGCTATACGGCTTCGGCGTCTATTACGACGGAAAGAACACCCTTCAGGCAACCATCGGATTCGAGGCTGTTTACAACGAAGAACTCAAGTTCTGGGATGCCAATCCTGTAATCCGCTTTGCAGACGGTACATCCTATGCAGTGGAGGATTACTTCAGTCAGGAGCGCTTCGGAGACCTTGCAGGCGAAATCATGAAGTGGATCCAGGAGCTCATGGATTACCTTGGCATCAAGGTAGAAAACTCTGACGAGTCTGCTCAGTAACAGTGCCGGGTAAGGCAACACAAGTCTTAATCTGGTCTGTGCTCCTGCTCCTTCCACTTGGGGCCGCGGCACAGACCGATTCATTGTATCTCGACGCCACCACGTTCACGGCACAGAGGCCGGACGCGGTGGTAATTCCGTCTTCCGACGGTGTCAAGGTAGAAATTTCACGCCTTAAGACACTGCCCTCAGTGCTGGGTAACTCGGACCCCCTTTCTTACGCCCACTACCTGCCGTCAATGAGCGCACAGACAGAGCTGGACGCCGGAATACATATACAGGGAAACGACAGCCAGCATAATCTAATAAGCGCAGGAGGCGTGCCCATTTACGGTGTTTCACACCTTCTGGGCCTGTTTTCCGTGTTCAACCCGTCGCATTACAGCCGCATGGATTACAAGACCGGAGCGCGGGAAGCGAACCGCCTTGGAGGCAGCATAGACATGACTCATCCTAAGGAGCTTCCCGGAAAGATTTCCGGGGACTTCCAGCTTGGACTTATGGCCGCCCAGGGCGCCCTGACGGTGCCCGTTGGTTCAAATGCCGGTGTTCGTCTGGGAGCCCGTAGATCCTTCTTGAACCTCCTGTACGGGGACTTTCTTACAATGGACGGTGTCGCCATCAAATACGGCTTTACTGACATCAACCTTACAGCCCACTGGAAGCCTGGTTCCAAGGACCGCATAACTGCCGACGTATACCTTGGCGGAGACAAGGTCAAGGGCGGTGCCGGTGCTTTCAACGTAGACTCTGACGCGGGCTGGAAAAACTCCATGGCCGCCCTTCACTGGAGACACCTGTTCCGGGATTCGTCGCTGGAGCAAAGCGCCTATTTTACCTCCTATAATCTTAACCTGGAGGCCTCCTGGAACGGGGTGGATGTGGTTATGCCATCCGGTATTTCAACAGCCGCGTACAAGGCAAGGTTCAGCAAAGGGGCTCTGACGGCCGGCCTTGAAAGCGCTTACCACATGGCCCAGCCGCAGAATCCGGCCCTGAGCGGCAACAACCTTGACTATGGAGACATGTCGGAACCCCTTCAAAAAGGCTGGGAGAATACCCTGTGGGGCCGATACAATCTTACCGCCGGCCCCTTCACCGCAGAGACTGCCCTGAAAGGAAGCCTCTACCGCAGCCCGGAGGGAGAATGGATGAGAGGGTTGGATCCGGACCTGGTCCTTGGATGGAATTTCTACCGCGGAGGACAGGTTTCCCTTCGGATTGGAACCCAGCATCAGTACCTCTTCCGGACGGGGATGTCGGACATAGGCCTTCCCACGGAATTCTGGATGCTGGCGGGAAAGTACGGCGCCGCTCAAACCGCCTCGGGAGCAGGGCTTTCCTATAAACTGGACATTGGTCCCTATACCTTCGGGGCCGATGCCTACTACCGCCTCCTGTCCAACCAGATTGAATACCGTGGCAGTTTCCTGGACCTTGCCACAGGCACCTATTCCCTTGAAAAATCCCTCCTTCACGGAAACGGAAGGGCCTTCGGGGTGAATCTTTCCCTGAGCAAGACCAGCGGTGACTTTACCGGATGGATAGCCTATGCCTGGGGCCGCAGCCTACGCTCTTTCCCGGAGTTTTCCGGTGAGTGCCCCGCCTCCCACGAACGCATACATGAACTTGACGCCGTCCTCTCCTGGAATCTTGGACGATGGACTCTTGGTGCCACCCTGGTAGCCGCCTCCGGAACGCCGTACACTTCCCCGCAGTACCTGTACCTGATATCCCAGCGCGTAGCCTGCTGGTGGGGACCGCACAACGGAAGCCGCCTCCCCGCCTACATGCGTGCCGATGTCTCAGTCAACTACTGGTTCCGAAAGGATACCAACGGCCTCAACTTTTCCATTTATAATGTTACTGGGGCCGACAACCAGCTTTTCAACAAGATATCCTATGACCGCGAGGAAAGCACTTTCACCTACCGCGGTGTTTCCGCCGGGATACGTTTCATGCCTTCACTGAGTTACTTCTACAAATTTTGAGAAAGTATTGGTTCATATTGCTGCTGACTCTCGCGGGCTGTACCCGCGAGCCGGCAGTACCCGCTCCTGAAAAGCTTGTCATAGAGGGCTGGATAGAGGACGGCGGCGCCCCGGTTGTATATGTCACCACAACACTCCGTGTAGAAAAAGACAAGGTCATGGGTTCAGATGAGATTCAGAGCCACATTGTGAAATGGGCCAAGGTAACCATCTCTGACGGCACTGAGGAGGTGATTCTGACAGGCACTGCGTCGGAGCGTTTCTCTCCCCCGTACGCATACACCACCGGCCGCATGTTCGGAGAGGTAGGAAAGGCTTACACCCTGACGGTTGAATACGGCGGCGAGACAGCAACAGCCACGGCTACAATTCCCTCCCCGGCGGCCATTGAGAGCATCTCAGTAATCTCCAAGGAAAACGGCGAGCACCTTATCCGCGCAAGTTTCACTGACAATCCGGGGACGGTGGACTATTACCGATTTTTCACACGCATCCAGGACCTTGACAAGGTCTATCTGCCAGTTCCTCTTGGCACGCTGTCAGATGCCATGATTCAGGACGGAACGGCCTGGATGGACCTGCAGCCGGGCGGAACCATGTTCCGTAACGAAGGCCGTTCAGGCTTCCGCTCCGGCGAAGTTGTGGACATAAAACTCTGCACTATGGAACTCCCCATGTACCAGTACTGGAACGCCTTCGAGGAGCAGTTCGCCCTTGGCTCCGTCCCCTTCTTCTCCCTGGACACCAACCTCCCTTCCAACATCACCGGCGGCCTGGGTTACTTCGCCGCCTACGGCGCCTCCACATGCACCGTGAGTGTTCCTTGAATTGTTATTCCCAATATAAATCCTCACGGTTGAATCTCAGCCAGGATTCATAAGTTAAATTGTTTCTTTTCCCCCCGCGGTATACTTGTATCTTACCATATACAATCTCGACGGTTGTGGGGTCGTTGATGCAATCCAGAAAGACTTCTCCTTTAAAGCTACATGTTATAGTATTATCTGTTACACCCTCATAAACTACTGATAAAGACTCAAACGGGAGAGTTTTTAGTCTATAATCCGAATCTGCAATCAACCGCTTTGAACAAAGGATGGCATTGTCTGGATTCTCTATATCTATCTTATCACCAATGGCTACATTATCACCTGGCAAACAGAGCCAGATTCGTCCTCCGATATGTATTATATTGCCGTCATTGTCTTCCCATGATATGTCTTCACCACAAGGGCTCATCATATTTTACTGTAATAAAAGAATTTTTCGCTGCACTTTTGGCCTTGAAAACTTTCACGGAATCAGCAGTTGATGCTTTTGTGATGTGCCATATTATAATCTATACTCGTATATTCGCAAATATAATTATTAATCTAATCATTACAATACGTTAAAACCAACAAATCATTAGATGTCGCAGAAGGAAGTGCATATAACTATTGCTATTCATCTCCCGCAACTTTCTAAGTCCCATTCCATGGATATTCAGGCGGCAGGTAACGGTTAGCCCGGGAATCTCTGCCAATTTGTCAGTTTCCCATACATGGCACGGGCATTGAAGATATGTCCGTGCCATTATTGGATAAACTTAAAAAACAATTGATATTATGCTTAAACCTTTAGGAACAAGAGTAGTGGTTGAACCCAAAGAGGCAGAGACCATGACCGCCGGGGGCCTTTACATCCCGGACAACGCAAAGGAAAAACCCCAGCAGGGTGTCATAGTGGCCGTAGGTCCCGGCTCCAAGGACGAGCCCATGGAGGTCAAGGTTGGAGAAACCGTCCTTTACGGCAAATATGCAGGCACAGAGGTCACCGTAGACAATAAAAAGTACCTCATCGTAAAACAGTCTGACATTTTAGCAATCCTGTAAGTTATGGCAAAAGAAATCAAATTCAATACAGACGTCCGCGCCGCAATGAAGGAAGGCGCAGATGCATTGGCAGATGCCGTTAAGGTTACCCTTGGTCCCAAGGGCCGCAACGTTGTCATCGCAAAGAAGTTCGGTGCTCCTCAGATCACCAAGGACGGCGTAACCGTGGCAAAGGAAGTTGAACTGGAAGACCAGTTCCAGAACATGGGCGCCCAGATGGTGAAGGAAGTCGCTTCCAAGACCAACGACCAGGCCGGTGACGGCACCACAACCGCTACCGTGCTTGCCCAGGCCATCATCAACGTGGGTCTCAAGAACGTTGCAGCAGGTGCCAACCCCATGGACCTCAAGAGGGGTATCGACAAAGCCGTAGCTGCAGTTGTGGAAGACCTCAAGAAACAGAGCCAGCCGGTTGGTGAAGACTACTCCAAGGTAGAGCAGGTTGGCACCGTCAGCGCCAACAACGACGCCCATATCGGCAAACTCATCGCCGACGCCATGGCAAAGGTCAAGAAAGACGGCGTCATTACCGTGGAAGAAGCCAAGGGCACCGAGACGGAAGTCAAGGTGGTTGAAGGCATGCAGTTCGACCGTGGCTACATCAGCCCCTACTTCATGACCAACGGAGACAAGATGGAAGCCGTCCTGGACGATGCCTACATCCTCCTCACGGACAAGAAGATCTCCAACATGGAAGACCTTATGCCCGTCCTGGAACCCGTAGCACGTGAAGGCCGCAGCCTCCTCATCATCGCAGAGGATGTTGAGGGCCAGGCACTCACAACCCTGGTTGTGAACCGTCTCCGCGGCACCCTCAAGGTGGCCGCAGTGAAGGCTCCCGGCTTCGGTGACCGCCGTAAGGAAATGCTCCAGGACATTGCAACCCTCACCGGTGCAGTTGTCATCAGCGAAGAGCGCGGCTTCACCCTCCAGAACGCCAATGTCCAGATGCTGGGCAAGGCAGAGAAGGTGACCATCACCAAGGAAAACACCACCATCGTGGGCGGTGCAGGCAACCAGGCCGATATCAAGGACCGCGCAGACCAGATCCGCGCCCAGATTGAAACCACCAAGAGCGACTACGACCGTGAGAAGCTCCAGGAGCGTCTTGGCAAGCTCGCCGGCGGCGTTGCCGTCATCTACGTAGGTGCAACCACCGAGGTAGAGATGAAGGAAAAGAAAGACCGCGTGGACGATGCCCTCAACGCAACCCGCGCAGCAGTTGAGGAAGGTTATCTTCCCGGCGGCGGTGTAGCTTACATCCGTGCCGCAGAAGCCCTCAAGGGCCTCAAGGGTGAGAATGACGATGAAACCACCGGCATCCGCATCATCGAGCGCGCCATCGAGGAACCCCTCCGCCAGATTGCAAACAACGCCGGTGTAGAGGCCTCAGTCATCATCAACAAGATCCGCGAAGGAAAGGGCGACTTCGGTTACAACGCCCGCACCGATGAGTATGTGAACATGTACGAAGCCGGTGTCATCGACCCCACCAAGGTAGCCCGCGTGGCCTTGGAGAACGCCGCCTCGGTAGCCGGCATGCTGCTCACCACGGAGTGCGGCATCGTGGACATCCCGGAGCCCGCTCCCGCCGCTCCCGCCATGCCCGCCGGCGGCATGATGTAACCATCCTTACTGAAGTTGATGTCTCACTTTTTGGGACATCAACTTCACTTTTATCTCACTGCGCTATTCAGCGGACGTCCAGGACGCCGCGGAAGGCGGAGTTGGCGCGGTAGTGGGGTGCGTAGAGGGATTCGATGACCATTACGGGGGCGGTAAAGGAACCGGCCTGAGTTACGTAGAACTCTTCCGTGACAGTGGTCTTCTCCTCGGGGCAGACTTCCCAGAAGTATTCCGTGCATTCTGCCTTCACGTTGCGGTAGAGAGTCCAGCCGGAGAGGCCGGAAAGCTGCTGCACCGGCCTCAAGGCGGCTTCACGGCCAGCAGTGAGTTTCACAAAACTGCGGTTCTCCCCGTTCCATATCCTGTATTCGACGGATATCTTGTCTCCAACGCTCACGGGATCTCCGGGCTTGATTTCCACGGGCTCGGAGCTTCCCACAACGGTGCGGTAGAACTTGCGCTCAATGGTGAAGCCGTTGCCGGCTGCCTTGATGCTCTTGAACGGAGCCTCATAGGTGGCGGAAAGGGCCAGGACGCGGGTGTCAAGAACGGCTTCTGAACCCTTCAGGATAGCATCTATGGCATCCACGAAGGCGGGATCCTGGTCCCACTTCTGGGTTTCCTTCTGCAGCATGAGCCAGAGACGGATGCCGTCTGCCACCTTTTGCGAATCTTCAGAGAGGAGGTTGCTCAGAAGGGCGTGGGCATAGGCCTCGCTTTCAAGGAGGCCGCGCCAGGGCATGACGGCGTTGGGATAGTACCAGCCGCCGTCGCGGTGCTCTACTGCGTATTCAAGCAGTGAGGTCACATCTGCCTTTATGGATTTCTGGAGCTTGGAACCGGCAGTGAGGCCAACGCCCCAGGCCTTGGCCAGGGCCAGGCCTTCAGCAGAGCCTGCCAATGCGCGGAGCGTAAGCAGGCGACGGGCCTTGGCAAGGATCTGTCCCTGCAGGCCGCGACCGTCCTTCTTTGAGGGCGTGAGGTAGTTCTTTGCATATTTCTTGAACTCCGTCAGGCGCTTTTTGTCTGCCTGGGAGACGGGCTTGACGTCGAAGGGAACGATGGCATACATGGCACGGACGTGCATGTACTGGGCGTCCGACAGCCAGCCGCACCAGATGGGTTTCTGGGTGCCGAACATGACGCCGTCAAGGTATTTCACGGACGCATCCGATTCAGGCACGTCGAATCCGCGGTCGCGGAGCATGGCAAAGCGCTCCAGCACCACGGCGGTGATGACGGGGCTTGAGTGCATGCCCTCGAACCAGGCGTAGCCGCCGTCAGAGTTGCGGCAGGCAAGGATCTGCTTCAGTAATTCAGAAGCAGATGCTGTTTCGTCTGCTTCTGACAGCATACCGGCAATCAGCTCTGTATACCAGGCCTCGGTGAGGGAGAGGACGTCGCGTCCGGAAGGCTCCACGTGCTCCGGGATGGCATCCTTGACCATGTCCAGGACGGTGATTTCCTTGAGGCTGGCCTTGGAACCGTCCACATTAACGAACATGTCGCGCAGGCGCAGGATGAGCTTCTCGCGGTCCGCCCCTGCAAGGAGCACGGCGCTGTGGGCCTCAGTGAGGGTCTGGGCGGCAGGCTTCACAGGAATCTTCACGCGCACGGCGTCGGAGAAGTCCTGCGCCTGGAAGGACGCAGTGAGCACCAACTCATTGGCAGCAGCCACCTTCACGGGGAAGGAGACGGTCTTTGTCTCTCCGGGCGCCAGGGTGACGGGGCCGGAACTCTGTATGAGACCGCCGGGTATGGCAAGCTTGATGACGCCGGTGACGGGTTCATCGGCAATGCTGGAAACGGTTACTGCGGCGTTGTAGGTGTCGCCTTCGTACAGGTAGCGGGGCTCCAGGAGGGATACCTTCACGGGCAGTGAAACCACCATCTCTTTCTCTGAAATGGCATTCTGCATCGCTGGCGTATGCGCATACACGCGTACATAATAGGTAGAGAGTTTGTCCGATGTCCTGAAGCTGAAACTCAGCGTTCCGTCCTTGGCGGAAACCAGGTGCGGCTGGAAGGTAAGGGCGCTCTCGAAGGCTTCGCGTGGAGTGATTTCTGGTTCTTCGGCAGATCCTTCGGCATTGGAAGCCTCCTCGGCCGTTTCCTTGACAGCCATGGCATCGTCCATGACCATGTTATTCACGGCTGCACTTCTGAAGACACCGCCTGCAGCCTTCGCCATGGGCGCCATAAGGACCTCCTCCTCCTCAAACGCATACAATTCACCTCCGCCGCCGGAGACGCGGCCGCATGCAGAGGAAACATACACTGACGGCACGCTGAAATCTATCAGGGAAACCGTATTCCACCAGTTTCTGGCAATGGCGTCGATGCTCTTGTCCCAGACGGCTGCAAGGGCCTCAACGCCCGCGGCGGTCTTCAGCGTGAAGGTATACTCGGTGCCGGGATATGCGGCATTGGTAAAGCGGGTGAAAGTAAGGGGAAGCACGAATTTGCTCTTTTCCCTGCGGAACTGGCGGTCGTAGCTCACGGCGTCCCCTTCGCTGAACCAGAATATCTGCAGGCGCACGGCGTCCGGATAATCTTTCCTGTAGTCCAACCTGAGGTCCGTCATTTCCTTGGCGGTAAAGGACTTGTTCAGGAGCACGGTTTTCTTGTCTCCGTATAGCGCCACCTGTGCGTAGGCCGTGCCTTCGCCGCTTCCGAAGCGGGCGGTCATGGCGCCGTTCACCGTCTCAGGACCGGGTAGGAATACGCGCCTGACACCTTCCGGAACAGCTTTGTCCTCCGGTCTCAGGATCAGAATCTTCATCTCGCTTTCCCCGGAGGCACCGCGCTCCGAGACGTTTGTCTTAAGGGTATAAACACCTGCGGGAATGCCTTCAAGCGACACTTCGAAGCTTTCCCCCGACTTGGCCGTTCCCTTGGCCATATCGCCAAGGGCCCATTTCACCGGGAGGGGAACGTCGTTGCCGCCATCGTCCCGGGCCTGGAGATTCAGCTTCAGAACATTTTCCGTGACGATGTTCCTCTGCGCACGGGGCTTCCAGCGGTAATACGGGCGCACGGGCTCTTCCTGCATGAGGGAAAACTCTCCCTCCGCGGCGTTTTCAACCGTCATTCCCACGGAAAGTTCGGTGCCGATGTAGAATCCCGTACTCCTTTCCATGGTCTCCCCGGTGGGATCAACCACCTTCACTGTGACACCGTACCAGCCGGTTTCAACTTTGGGGACAGTGAAGGAGAAGAGGTTATCGGCCCCTATTTCTTTTTCCACTTCCATGACCGTGGTGCCTTGGCGCTGGACCGTCATGATTGCTCTTGCGCCGGTGAGTTTGTGGCCGGAGTAGGACTTGACGGAGCCGGAGACGGGAACATCGTCCCCCTGAAGGAAAAGCTGCTCATTTATGTCGAAGGCCATTTCGAAGGTGGGGAGGACAAATTCATCGACCCGGAAAGAGGAGTAGCCTATGTGGCGCTTCCCATCCAGGATTTCCAGAGAGAAGCGGCCGTTTCTGAGGCCTTTAGGGATGGTAAACTTACCCGATACGGAACCGTACTGGTTGGTCTTCAGGGAAAGTTTCTCCAGCTCGTTGTTCTCGCTGTCGCGGAGGATGGCTGTGAGCTTCTTGCCTTCCAGAGCCTGGAGCTTGGTCATGGGATCGCCGGCGTAAACCACGGCCTTGAATTGCAGTTCGTCGCCGGGGTTATAGGCTCCGCGGTCGCGGTAGATGTTGCAACGGGGCTCCTTGCTGCTGTCTCCATACCAGTCCTCGCCGTCGCCAAGCCATAGTTTGGTGGACTTGCGCCTGCCGTTCTCTGCATACAGCTGATAGCCTCTTTTTGAGCTCATTCTCTTGGTGATGGAGGCGGGGACGGGCGTGAAGCCGTCAAGGGTCATTGTAGTTGAAGCAACCACGTCAGAGCCGCTGCAGAGGTATACCTTTGCAGTTTTGATGGGTTTTCCGGTCTTGAAATCTGCTACATAGACATTGAGGCCCCTGGAATCTCTGCGGGTGGCTATGGAAAGGGTGTACTGCTCATAGAAGGCTGTGCCCTGACATTTACCGTTGACGGCCTCAGCAGTGTAATCTCCGTCTGCAAGGGACGGGAGGGCAATCTTTACGGTATCCCGGACGTAGAAACTGTTGGCGGCACTTTCTGCCGCCCAGGTTTTCATGGCTTTTTTGGAGCCATTCTGGAACAGTGAGACTTTGGCTTCCGGGAGGTTACGGAGAAGGACCACTATGCTGTCCTTGTCGAAGCGTACATCAACATCCTTATACTCCAGCGTGCCTATGAGGTTATCTATCGCCGTGACTCTGTCTGCAATGAGTTTCTCATCTCCTTTGAAGGCGGCGCGCTTCTTCTCAAAGGACTTGCAGTCCTGAAGAAGGACCTTGTAGGGAGTGTCGTTGGATTCTTTTGCTTCTTCCAGCTTGGAGAAGCGGGTCCTTAGGACCTGGGACTGGGGAAGGAGGCCGGCGGCGGTGCCGTCATACTTTTGAGCCAGCTCCACCATTTTCTTTTCCCTATTGTCCTTGTCGTACTCCTGCACTGCCAGGAAGTAGTCCAGGGCGGCATCTTTGGGGTATTCCATACCGTCCTGCAGCCTGGCTATGATGTCCTTATCCGAGAAATCACGCGACAGGAGGCGCCAGAGGACGTATTCTGCATCGTCCTTGATGAAATGAGGGAGGACACCTGCAAGGAAGGAACTGACACCACGGTAGAAGGCCGGATTATAGTCGGTGAACTGGTTCTTTCCGGCAAAAGACTTCAGAGCCTGAACGCCGTCGTGGCAGTACTGATCCATCCAGGTGAATGTTACCATTGGGTCGCCGTAAGCTGCTATTTCGTGCCCGAGTGCCTGCCTTGCCGGTTCACGCTCTTTCCAGTTTCGGCGTGCCACGGCCTCTACGTACTGTGTTGCGGCATCGTAAAAGTCCACGGCATAGCGCTTCTGAGCGGCCTCCTGCTTAATCTGGGTCAGAATCTCCGCCTCTGTCTTTGGCTTATCCGCCTTCCTGGCTTCCTCATATTTTTCCCATAGCCGGGTAAGCTTGTGGCCGTCTTCACTCATGGCAAAAACATTCACCGCAGCCGTAAAGGCCGCCATCAAGGTTAATATGCGTTTCATATAGCATCTGTTTTTCTTCTTGTCCATTGTTCTGTGGTCATCCTCGTTTTAGGGCCATTTTTGAGGACGGGTACCAGGGAGGTTAATCAACTTCTGTGCCTTTGAAAAACAATGGCAATGCTTCCGCAACCACAAACGTGCTTCCTCCAATATATATTATTGTATCATCATCCGCTGCCATATCAATCGCTTTCCTGACGCCATCCGCCACAGATACTGCCGTCCCGCCACTGACGTCATTCCGGACTTGTTCAGGAATCTTTAACCACCTGTCCAGGATAACTTCCGCCGGCAGCGCCCTTGGCGTGTCCGGAGTCACAAAAATATACTTAGCCTTTCGAGGCATGAGTGGTATAATGGAATCAAGATCCTTGTCTGCCATGATACCATATACTATAATAAGCGGCCTGCCTGTAGCTTCCAGTGCTTCAAAGTTGTTTCTAAGGGCATGTGCGTTGTGCCCAATGTCTGCAACGACCAGCGGCTTCTCCTTCAACCGCTCCCACCTTCCATGAAAATGCATCAGCTCCGCCGTGTGTTCTATACCGTAAACAAACTTTTGCTCATCTCCCGGAAACATGTGCCGAACCAGGTTCAGGGCACAAAGAACGGTGCGGAGATTCTTGCGCTGAGCAGGGGCCTGGAGGTCCATGGCGGCCAGGATCTCCTCCTTCCGCTCCCATAGCGGCGCTTCCGCCTGGTCTGCATACACCAATTGTACTCCCAGGCCACGTTTTTGGGCGTTTTTGTGGCCTGGCATGATGTGGCTGACGTCCGAGGCCACGCATTTGGGCGTTTTTGTGGCCTGGCATGACGTGACAGAGCCTGCGTGAAAACTGGCGGCGTAGTTGTCAAAGACTGGTGCGGTTTCGGGGTGGGTTTCGCCTATCACGCACGGAACGCCAGGCTTCATGATGCCAGCCTTCTCTGCTGCAATCTCCGCCAGGGTGTTCCCCAGCAGCGCGCAGTGGTCAAGGCCGATGGACGTGATTACGCTGAGCACCGGAGTAATGATATTGGTGCTGTCCAGACGTCCGCCAAGACCGCACTCAATCACTGCTACGTCAACATGGCTGTCTGCAAACCACCTGAACGCCATGCCAGTAGTAATCTCGAAGAAACTGAGATTCTCAGCCTCGAAGTACGGTTTCCACTGCTCCAGGAACGCATGCACATACTCCTTCGGAATCATCTCCCCGTCTATACGGCAGCGCTCACGGAAATCCACAAGATGCGGCGATGTGTACAAGCCCGTGCGGTACCCGCCAGCACTCAGTGCCGCAGCCAGCATGTTGGCCACGGAACCCTTGCCGTTGGTCCCCGCAACGTGTATTGTCTTGATTGCACTTGAAGGACTCCCCAGCACCTTGTCAAAATCCCTCACTCCTTCCAGCCCAGGCTTATAAGCCCCGGGCTTGAAACCCTCCTTCTGCACCGAAGGAAACCGCCTGAATATATCCTGTACCAACTGTTCGTACTCCATACTACAAATATACTCTTTTTTGCGGGCTTCCGTCCGCAAAAACAGCCATTTTCAGGGACGGAGGGGACAAAAACAGGTATCCGTCCTTAAAAACGGGGTGTTTTCAAGGACGGATAGATGTTGGTAAGAGGAATTGGCTACTTACCCTGCTTGATTTCCGCCTGGGCCGCGGCGAGGCGGGCGATGGGCACGCGGAACGGGCTGCAGGAGACGTAATCGATGCCGATGGTGTTGAAGAACTCGATGGACTTGGGATCGCCACCGTGTTCACCGCAGATGCCGCACTGGAGGTTGTTGCGCCTGCTGCGGCCACGTTCTACGCCAATCTGGACAAGCTGACCCACGGCCTTGACGTCGATGGTCTGGAAAGGATCGCTGTCAAGGATCTTGTTGCCAAGGTAGTCGCCCATGAAGGTGCCAATATCGTCACGGCTGAAGCCGAAGGTCATCTGGGTGAGGTCGTTGGTACCGAAGCTGAAGAATTCAGCGGTACGGGCCATGCGGTCTGCAGTGAGGGCTGCACGGGGGATTTCGATCATGGTACCGAACTGATAGTCGATGAGCTGGCCGGAGTGGGCCTCTACCTGTGCTTTTATGCGGTCGCAGATTGCCTTCTGGAAATTGAGCTCGCGTGCACTGATGGTGACGGGAATCATGATTTCCGGATGAGGGTGCAGACCTTCCTTCTGCAGTTCTGCAGTGGCGGTGAAGATGGCACGGTACTGGGTCTCTGCAATCAGAGGGAAGGAGACGTGGAGACGTACGCCGCGGTGACCCATCATGGGGTTGACCTCGTGCAGGCTCTCGCCACGCTTCTCGACTTCCTTGACGGAGATGCCAAGATCCTTTGCAAGCTCTTTCTTCTTCTCCTCTCCCTGAGGAACGAACTCGTGGAGCGGCGGGTCAAGGAGACGGAACACCACGGGCTTGCCGTCCATGACCTTGAGGGTGCTCTTAACAGCGGCCTTCATGAAGGGCTCCAGCTCTTCCAGGGCCGATTTACGCTCCTCGTCGGTATCGCAGAGAATCATCTTGCGGAGCTTGGAAAGAGGAAGCTCACTGTTGCGGCCGTAGAACATGTGCTCTATGCGGAACAGGCCGATACCCTGGGCGCCGAACTTGAGGGCGCGGGCTGCGTCTTCAGGTGTGTCTGCGTTGGTGCGGATACCGAGCTTGCGGTACTTGTCGCACATGGTCATGAACTTGGCGAAGAGAGGGTTCTCACTGGCGTCCATAGTCTCGATTGCACCTTGGTACACGAGCCCCTTGGCGCCGTTCAGGGAAAGCCACTCGCCTTCCTTGAACTCCTTGTCTATGCCTGCGAACTTGACGCTCTTGGTCTTGAAGTTAATCTTGAGGGCGTCGCAGCCGACGATGCAGCACTTGCCCCAGCCACGGGCCACGAGGGCTGCGTGGGAGGTCATGCCGCCGCGCTCCGTGAGGATACCCACGGAGGCGTGCATGCCGTCGATGTCTTCAGGAGAAGTCTCTTCACGGACAAGGATGCACTTCTTGCCGCTCTTTGCATACTCAATGGCGTCCTCCGAGGTGAAGACAATCTGACCCACGGCGCCGCCCGGGGATGCGGGCAGACCCTGTGCAAGGACAGCGGCCTTCTTCTCCGAAGCGGGGTCAAGGATGGGGTGAAGGACCTCGTCCAGCTGGGCGGGGCTGACCCTCATGACGGCGGTCTTGTCGTCAATGAGGCCTTCCTCAACCATATCCACGGCCATCTGGAGGGCGGCCAGACCGGTGCGCTTGCCAATACGGCACTGCAGCATCCAGAGCTTGCCTTCCTGGATGGTGAACTCAATGTCCTGCATGTCCTGGAAGTGGTCTTCGAGGTGCTTGCGGATATCGTCCAGCTCCTTGTAAACCTCAGGCATTGCCTTTTCCAGGGATGCGAGGTTCTTGTTCTTTTCGCTCTTTGTGGCCTCGTTCAGGGGGTTGGGGGTGCGGATACCGGCAACAACGTCCTCTCCCTGGGCGTTGATGAGCCATTCGCCGTAGAACTTGTTGTCTCCGTTTGCAGGGTTGCGGGAGAATGCAACGCCGGTGGCAGAGGTTTCACCCATGTTGCCGAACACCATGGACTGGACGTTGACGGCGGTGCCCCAGTCGTCCGGAATATGCTCGATCTGACGATAGCGGATTGCCCTCTTTCCGTTCCAGGACTTGAAGACGCCGCCGATGGAGCCCCAGAGCTGGGCCTTTGCATCGTCCGGGAATTCTACGCCAAGGACTTCCTTGATGCGGACCTTGAAGGCTTCTGCCAGGTCCTTGAGTTCATCGGCCGAAAGCTCGGTGTCGCTCTTGTAACCCTTTGCATCTTTCACGTCCTGCATCATGCGGTCCAGCTGCTGGCGGATGCCCTGGCCGTCTTCAGGCTCGATGCCTTCTGCCTTCTCCATGACAACGTCGGAGTACATCATGATGAGGCGGCGGTATGCATCGTATACGAAACGGGGGTTGCCGGTCTTCTTGATGAGGCCCGGAATGGTAGCACTGCAAAGGCCGATATTGAGGATGGTGTCCATCATGCCCGGCATGGAGCTGCGTGCGCCGGAACGGCAGGAGACGAGGAGCGGGTCTTGAGGATCGCCGAACTTCTTGCCCATGATCTTCTCTGTGGCCTCAAGGGCGGAAGCAACTTCTGCCTTGAGCTCCGGGGTGTAACCGCCACCAAGCTGGTAGTACTCTGTGCAGCACTCTGTGGTGATGGTGAAGCCTGCAGGAACAGGCATACCCAGAAGGTTCATTTCTGCCAGGTTGGCACCCTTGCCTCCCAGCAGTTCCCTCATCTTGCCGTCGCCTTCGGCGTGCTTTCCGCCAAAGCGATAGACTCTTTTCTTGATTTCTGCCATAAATTTCAAGTAATTATTAATAAACTATAATTGTTTTCGTCTAAAACATGCAAATATAGCATTATTCTATGAAATAGACAATAAGAAAGAGATTCCCGGGACAAGCCCGAGAATGACAATAAATAAAGCCCGGAATGAAGAAGATGTTGTTTAGAGCAGAGCGGCGAGGCTGTCGTAGTAGGTTTTGGATACCGGAACGCCCGGGAGGCCGTCGCGGCCAAGCTGGGCCATGGCGTAGCCGGAGGGGTCTTTACGCACAAGGGTTACGTGCCGGGGATTCACGAAGAAGGAACGGTGACAACGGACAAGGCCGTGCTTTGTGACAAGATCCTCGATGGCAAGCATGGAGGACCGGAGCTTGAACTCCTTGACGCGGAGGCCATCCTGATGGATAATGTGCACGTAGTTTTCCTTTGCTTCTATATAATAGATAGCATCTGAAGAGACAATGAGCTTGAGGCGCTTTTCTGAGTCATGGAAGCGGACCAGGGTCTTGTCGTCCAGGGCAGGGCCGATTGCGCGTTTGTGCATCACGTACATCTGGACCGCCATGGTGAGGATGGTCATGGGATAAACCAGGATTCCGGACAATGACATTATACACTGGGTAAGGACGCTCAGGTAGGTCTTCTCCCCCGCCCAGCCAATGCCAAGAAGGATGGAAAACATGAAGCCGGCAAACACAATCTCTCCAACGCACCAGATAAAGTAAAGCGGCCAGTTGAGGTCAATTACCCTGCGGAGGATGAAAAGCAGCATCCTGGAAAGCGTCATCACGCCAAGCAGGATGACAGTTGTAATGATGAGATTGAAGGTATAGCGGTCTTTGCCCACAGCCAGGAATACATCCATCCCGAAGGGTTCCGCCCACACCACAAACAGGAAATAGAAAACCGGAACCACGATGAAAAACAGCGTGATGACCGGCATTTTATAGAAAGTTCTTGATATTGCTGAGCTCATTTGAAGGCAAAGTTAGGAAAAATTTGCGGTAAGGGCAAAATATTCACATCTCAACAACTGCATGCAGAGTAATTGTTTAGGTGTAATAAATTGAAATTAAAATATTTTAATTAACTTTCAACCTCGAAATTATTTGGAAGTTAAAATAAAAGACTGTAACTTTGCACATGGATTTCGAAGTACGCTTCGGGTCCAAATTAAGTTCGTTTTATACACTAGGCAGGCACTCTTGGGGAGGAGTGCCTGCCGCTTTTTTTGCATTGAAATAATTTTTTGCTAAATTTGAAACATGGCAGAAAAAACTGACCTTCTCTACAGCGCGTACATCATAGACGGCGTACCGCAGGCTCTCTCCCCCGCAGACATGCTGGATGGCTGCACAGCGGAGCCCCCCATCCGCCCGGACGGGGATTTCGGCACCCTCGCTGATGAGCACAGGGATCCCTCCCCGGACAGTTTCTCCTTCAAAGAAGAGGACATGGACAAGTATGCCGCAATGCTTCCACTCGCGAAACGTGCGGTTCCCGTTCCCTTTGCAGGAGCGTACACTGCCGGAAAGGTGGCCCAGGCCCTCATCGACGCCATATGGTGCAGCGGTCATTTCCGCCTTGGAGACCTCACCGTAAAGGCGGATTGGCGCTGGAACGGCAAGGACGTAAGCAACTGCGCCGCCTTCTACAGCTCCGTAGAAGAGGCCTGCGCATACATAGACGCCCTTGGCCTGAAGATCTCCCGTTATAACCTCACCTCCGGTAGTCCGGCCGTCTCCTTCAAGGCCGCCACCATGGAAGGTGAGCCCCTTGATCAGGAGGATGACTTCCTCTTTGAGGATAACGGCCCCACCCAGAACCGCAGATTCTCAAGGCGCCGCAAATGCCCTTCAGAGATACAGCCAACAGCCCAGGATTGGCTCATATATATTCCTTTCGACACCTGCGACTACCGCCTTGGCGGCTCCTCGCTGGCCCAGGCCGTGGGCGCCAGCCCCTCCGTCCCGGCAGATGTGGCGGACGCTGAGTACTTCATGGACTGCTATGAGGTGGTCCGCGAACTCATTGAGGACGGAATAGTAAAGGCCGGCGCAACAGTTGGGGAAGGCGGTCTCCTAACCGCCCTTCGCAGCATGACGCGCCAGGGAACGGGTGCGGACATCTGCATCAGGGACATCTGCAAGGCCCGTGACGGGGAACGCCCGGTCCGCATCCTCTTCGCAGAGGTTCCCGGCGTCATTATCCAGATTGCAGACATCGACTACGACTATGTAGACGCGGAGCTCCTCCTTCAGGACGTGGTGTTCTACCCCATAGGCCACCCCACACCGGGAAAGCCGGAGGTGGTACTTTCAGAGAAAACGGACATCCCCGATATACTTGAAACACTGTTAAATACCAAAGAGGGTGAGGACTAGCAAACCTGCAAGAAAGAAGTCAGCGACGAAGATTTTCGTACTTGACACCAACATCATCCTGCACGACCACAATGCCATCCGTCAGTTCCAGGACAATGACATTGTTATTCCCGTGGCCGTAATCGAAGAACTTGACAAGTTCAAGAAGGGTAACGACTCCCTCAGTTTCAACGCCCGCGCGTTCATGAGGGATATAAGCGCCATCATAGACGGGCACAAACTTGGCCCCAAGGGCATTTCCCTTGGCCCCAGGATGGGCCGCATCAAGGTGGAGCCCAACCATCCCTTCGCCCCGGAAATGCAGGATTTCTTCCGGGATGACATCCAAGACCACCGCATCCTTGCCACATCGATGTGGGTCCGGGACAACAATCCGGACAAGTTCGTAGCCCTTGTAACCAAGGACCTCAACCTCCGCCTCAAGGCCAAGGCCGTTGACATGGAGGTTCAGGACTACCTTACGGACCGCGTGGACGACGAGACCATGGACAACATGGTGCGCGAGGTCATCAGCATGGAGGCAGAACCCGAGGCCATGCAGAGCCTTGCCTACGGCCCCACCACCAGCATTCCATGGAAGGAAATTGCCGTGAAGGAGCCCGCTCCCAACCAGCTGTACAAGTTCACCTACGGCGGGGCCATCGTCCTTGGCCGTTACGACACCGTGCGTAACGAGGTTGTACTGGTGAAGAACCTGGAAGCCAGCGGGATACGTCCCCGCAACGACGAGCAGCGCTTTGCCATGGACGCATGCCTTAACCCCCGCATCCCGCTTGTGTCACTCACCGGCGGCGCAGGTACCGGTAAGACGCTGATAGCCCTTGCATCGGCCATCGAGCAGGCCCAGGACTACGACCAGATTATCCTCACCAGGCCCACCGTGGTGCTTGGCGGGCAGGACATTGGCTTCCTTCCCGGAGACCAGAAATCCAAGATGGGGCCCTACGTTCAGCCACTCATGGACAATCTTGACGTCATTCGCCACTGCTTCCGCCCCGGCAGCAAGCAGGCCCAGAGGATAGAGGCCATGCTGAAGGAGGAAAAGCTTGTGATATCGCCCCTGGCCTATATCCGCGGCCGTTCGCTGGGAAAGGTCTATTTCATAGTTGACGAGGCCCAGAACCTCACCCCTCACGAGGTCAAGACCATAATAACACGCGCCGGCGAAGGCACCAAGATGGTGTTCACCGGCGACATATTCCAGATTGACCAGCCCTACCTTGACGAGTGGTCCAACGGCCTCACCCACCTGGGTGAAAAGATGGCCGGCCAGCCCCTCTTCGAGCATATCTTCCTCAAGAAGGGCGAGCGCAGCCAGCTCTCTGAGATAGCGGCCAAGCTGCTGTAAAAAAAGGTTCGGCTTTAAAACCGAACCTTTTCTTTTTACTTGATTATCTGCAAATTGGATTGCACCTTCCTTGGACGGGCCGAGGCCTTGGCCATTGGCGCCCCCGAAGGCTGGTAGTAGCCGGGAAGGACAAGGCTGAAGGCGTTGTTCTTGTTGCAGGTGAACCATCCGGTGAAGCTGTAATCTGCCATGTTGGCAATCAAATCTTTCTCCGGGAACGTTATGACACCGTCTGCGAGCGTTCCGAAATCGGCGGCGTCCACCTCTTCCAGCGCTGTTCCGTAGGATATCATATAACCAGCATAAGAGGCTATTGAAAGCATGCCATATCCCCAATCTATACCTGTACTCTGAGGCAGCATATACACGTGGGTGTCATCCTTGACCACTATTTCTATGTCATGGGAACGGGTGGCATCCCAGTCCCCTTCATCATTGTATTCATACTTCCCATCATAAGGATAGACCATACGGTACTTGGAAGGATCCTCATTGCACTGCTGGACCTCAACTTCCCAGGAGAGGGATTCGGCTTTAAATATGCTGCTTATGAAATCTTCAGTATACAAACCGGTCCCAAGGGAAGTCCAGGTTTCGCGGCCGGGAACGGCGTCCAGATAGAACCACCAGTAATACCAGCCCTGCCAGTTACCGTACCTGTCCATGACGGCGGTAACCACAGTGTGATATCCGCTTACGGAAGAGGAGTAAGTTACAGGAGCGTAACGGGACGTGTCATCACCTTCGACGAAGTTATCGACGCTATAATACTGTGTCTGACCGGTTGCAATGAGTTGTGAAAGATTATAGGCGGTATCGTCATCATTAATCTGCTCATCGCAGAAGAGATACCTTACCTCTCCCACGTCTTCACCTACCTGGAAACGGATTTCCCTGGCCCAGTCAATTGCCGGGCCAATCTGAATAGTCATGGAGCAGTCAAGTTCCTCGTCGCCAATCTCTCCCATGCGGTCCACACGGACGACTCGTCTGTACAGATTCAGACCTACCTGATACCTGCCGCTGACGGGCTCGTCGATGGTCATGTTGGGGCCGTCCTGGGCAATTGCATATTCGCAACCGCTTTCCATGGGAACCACGTCAAATGCCGGATCCATACCGAAGTTCAGGTACCAGTTATTGTCAAACCTGAATTTGAACTCTTCACCCGGGTAGTAATCGATATAGAAGTACACGATGGGGTTCTCATACATATCGGTGCTGTAAGCGCTCACCCGGAGGTCCTGCTCCCAGTTAAGGCCCATGGTAGTGCCGATAAGGCTCCATGCGCAGTCCGACAGATTACTCAGAGACCTTATGTACAGATAATCATCATCGTCCGGATAGAAGAAAATCTCAAACAGGCCGCTTTCAGGAAGGTAGATGTTGGGACCGTCCTGGACGCCGGTATGTCCGCCAAGGCCATTGCCATCGTATATACCGCGGTTAATGTCCCAGGAGTCCTGGTAACGGAGTTTGAACTCCTCGCCCTCGTAGTAACTTATAAGTGCGTAATAACCACCACCTTCATAGCACTGAATCATGGGGAGGTCATAGTCCCAGTTGTGGCCCTGGATGGTTCCGATTATGGACCACTCGTGCTCTGTTTCGGTTGGAGGCGTAACCTGCCCAAGAGATTCAATGGTAGCAAACTCATCTTTTACGTACAGCGTAATCCGAACTTTGCCGCCCTCGGGATAATAGAGGTTGTATCCTCCGGAAACAAGCGAGACGGTGACGTCGCCGGAAAGGGCCGGTGTGCGATACTCTCCGGCGCCTTCATAATCCACACCGCCAAGGTTGCGTTCCCAGCTCCAGTTGCAGATGAACTTGAACTCGGCCTCCTTGGGGAGATTGTACACCAACTGGAAAACTCCGTCACTGACCTTTTCCATGGGAATGGCGTTCTGTTCAGACCAGTCGGAGAAATTACCGCAGACCTGCCAGTCGGCACTGGTGGGTTCCATCCAGATCCAGTCGCCGTAGACCCAGTCGAAGATCTTGAATACGAACTCCGCCTTGAGGGAGCCGTCCTGGTTCAGGGAAAGGGTAGCGCGGTAGCGACAGCCAGAATCCAGGTCCACAGTCTTGGAAACCGGATATGTGGAGGTTGTTCCGTCGGTAAAGGTGATAATCAACTCAGGGACCACCTTGCTTTCCGGAATAACTATGCAGGACCAAGCCTTGGTACCGTCCGCAAGGATAATCTCACCAGTCTTGATGGGAACCCTTTCCGTGACGATTTCATATTTCTCAAGGTCGATGCTGTTGGCCACTCCGCCAAGGCTTACACTGGCGATGCTCTTTTCCAGTTCACCGTCTATGGTGATATCCACCCTGGTAAAATAATGCCGGAATTCCAGATTCACGGTCTCTCCGGGCATGGCCTCAGCCTCTGCCAGCAGCATGTCGGAGGCACGGTAGTTTTCCTGCGTACTCTGGTCTGTCATGACGGAGAATACCAGGCCGGATTCTTCAACTATGGACATGTCCGGCTTATAAGGATAAATGGCGCCGAAGTATGCCTCTTCGGTAATATCCTCCGGCCAACAGATGGGAGTATCGGACTTGAGGGTGTTCCCGTTGACGACCGTATATTTTACGTTGTCCACGATGAAAGGCTCGAGTGCAAAGATGCTCAAGGCATCGCCATTTTCGAATCCGCTGTCCGGATTCACTCCCTTGGTCACGAAGGAGGAGATGTTCGTTGAGAAACGAACCTCATTGGGGCTCTCATTTCCCTGTTCCATAAGAGATGAGCAGCCTGCGGCAAGGATTGCAGCTATTGCTATGTATAAATACTTTTTCATATTCTTCATTTCTTATGGTTAATTAGTTTGCAGGACTCCATGTCATAGGCAGAGGGAATACATCTCCATATCTGGCAGTGTATCCATAATAATCATCGTCCTGAAGCATGATATAAAACTCGAAGGAATCATATACAGTTGCATCTTTACTCTTTCCAGGAGTAACCAGAATACTGCCGTCCGCCGTCTTTTCCATGTAGAATACAACGGCGCCGTCTTCCTGAAGGTAATAATTGTAGTTTCCGGAATGGGCAAGGATGTAATCGTACACAAGTCCATAATTGCCCCAAGTCCACTCTCCAAGGCGCTGCGCGCCCACTTTCAGCTTTGCAGAAGCCTTGTCCAACGAGGCGTTGATATAGAACTCATAATCCGAAGCAAGATAGAATAACTGATAATCAGGATACTCAACGGGTGTTATTGTCCAGGTGAAAGTGTTGTCTCCGTCCTGATATATCCATGAGCCCTGAATGCTTCCATACAGGTCTTCAGAGACATAGCTCTCAAGGAGTTCAACGGAAAGGATGCAATTGCGGGAGTCAAGTTCCAGATGATATTTTCCGGCTTCTGTCAGAGTGATATTGTAACCATCATAATACACATAGTAGGTGTGTCCGGGCTCCATGGGATTGTTGTTATACTTTCCAAGGTTCTTCTCCCAGCCGTGATTAGCGCGGAGCTTGAATTCCTGACCGTAGGACTCGAAGTCTATGCTGTAGACGCCGGAAGACTCACGGACCATGTCCAGATCCGTGTTCCAGGGATCGTCACCGAAGTCTCCTACCACGGACCATACTTCATCATCAGCTTCCACCAAAACACGATTGGTATAAGGGAACACTTTTACCACGAATTCACCGGAGGCGCTGAAAGCAAACGGCGAGCCATTCTCCTTGAGGATGTACTCTCCGCCCACGGAAGCGCTTGCGGTGTTTTCAAGACCGAAGGTGAGCTCTCTGCGGCCGATCTGGTATACAAGTTCATACTGTACACCTGCAGCAGCGTTGACTCCTGCCTCAAAATGATCACCGTTGAAGGAGTTGTAGATGAGGTCCTGATAATCATCGGAGTTGACCTCCTTGATATACCACCAGCCTTCGGAGTGATACTCATCGGCAATGTAGTTGCCGAATGCGGCGTCATTGTCCGGGGTCCAGTTCTCAACGGCTATGCTGCCGCTGATGGTTTCCGTCTCCTTGTCAATCTGCATCTGGGCGGTATATGACTTGGCAGACTCCAAGTATACCTCACTATTCCAGGAAGCGGGAGAGAACTCATACATGGAACCGTCTTCCATGACCACGACCACGGGGAAGTCGAAGTACTGGGGAGGCACGATGGCGCTCCAGCGGTTATTATCCCACTTACCCATACGTATGGTACCCTTTGCACCCACGGTTTCCACATTCATGCGATAGGCAATGGTGACGCGGACCTTGCCGTAAGTATCTTTGAGGTAGACATCGGCAACGGACAGGTCCGAACCATACGAATTGACTTCAACGATGAGCCGACAAAGCCTGTGGGTGAAGTTCAAGGGAACTGTCTCACAGTCCGGGTAAGCCATATAGGCGGCGCCCAGGAGATCAGATGCGGTATACAGCTCATGCGTACGCTGGTCTGCGTTGACGCTGAAGACGGAGAGGTCGCTTAGGTCTTCCCAGTCCTCCCTGTAAGGATACACGGCAAAGAATCCGGTGTACTGGTTTACAGGCTGGTCCTCTTTCCAGTAAACGGGTGTTTCCGGGACCAGTTCGCCTCCGCGGCATACCATCCTGACGTTAAGGGCGTTGATAGGCGCCTCTGCAAACAGGGACACTGCATCACCCTCCTCGAAATTAGTATCGGTGGCCTTGGTGTATGCACCAAGGTTAGTGGTGAAGCGGATGGCCTGTTTCTGGGGAGCAAGGGATTCTTTCTCCTGGCAGGCGCAAAGGGCCAGGGCAGCCGCTGCAATTACAAGTATTCTATAGTTTTTCATATCCTGTCTTCTTTAGAGGGTTTTGACGATAGCCTTACCCATGTTGATAGGATGGCGTTTGAATGGCTTGACACTATGGTCAGCGCCTATTACAGGCGGCACGGGATCACCGTCCTTGAATTCCACGCAATTGACGCGCGGGGCTGCCTTGGGCGCATACTCCACGTAGTTATAACCCGGCATTACAAGGGTGAGTCCACCCCATGACTGCATCCAGTTGTAATACCAGTTTGTATCATGGAGTCTCACGTAAGGGGCAATGTTATACACGCCCTCTGAAACAGCACAGTTATAACGGATATAACCATGGGTGCTAGGATGCTCTTCAAGTATATTATAATGGAAGAAATCCAGATATCCATAGTCTGAACCTTCCTTCCTGAAGTCCGGCTCCACACGTCCGTTGCGGTAATTTGCGTAATAGATGTATGACTGACCTTCGTCTTCCTTGAAGAAAAAGTCGAAGTCCGTGCTGTAGCCTATATATGAGTTGGCAAAGGTTTCCGGATCACTCTCCTCAAGTGCGGGATAGAGATTGGCCCAGAAGTCTGAATACGGCTGTACGGCACGGTAACGTTCCGTTCCGGAAGCCTTGAGTATCTGTACTTCCTTCCGATATCCACCCGTCATAAAGGTAGAATCAACCCATGTTCCGGTACCGACCGTCTCCCAGGAAGTGGGTTCGCTTTCCGTCTTGACGGTGGTTGAAGCCCATGTTTCCTGACTAAACGAATCTACTCCCGCCGCTATGATAATGTATTCCGTTTCCGGCTGAAGGTCAGTGAACACGAAGTCCTGGCCTGAAATGCCGCTGAAATATGAACCCTGAGAGGAAACGTAACCATAGGTGTAGGCATAATCGTAATACTCATCTTCCGAAAGACCTGCATCAGCGGCGATGGCCTTGACGAACACAGAAGTGGCACTGGGGAAGTTCACATGGACCATGGCCGCCTTCTCCGGGAATACGGGATGGGGTTTTGCTCCTGAAAGGGTTAAGGCAGCTTCCGGAACTTCTCCGTTGACAGTCATTGAGAAGGACGATGAGGAATAGTTCCAATATTGGCTTCCCAATGAAGGGGCGTCATAATAGAAAAGGATTACGTAATTACCCGATTTGGTAATGGGGATAAGGAGTTCTGTCTCCTTTCCGGGGGTAAATTCCACCGTTATGCCGGCTCCATCTTTCAGCTTCTGACTCTCTTCTTTGGCCTCCGAAACGGACAGTTTGCCGGGATAAAGCGCATATCTGATGTTTTCCAGATCCGGCCAGGGTTTAAGGACATAGCGTTTGTAAACCACTCCGTCCAGCTCCACTCCGTCATAGGAAGAGGTCCATCCGAATCCAAATACGGGCTGCCTTCTGAATCCGGGCAACACCAGCTGGAACATGGAGGGGCTAATATACTGAACCGCGGTTTTATCATCAAATGTCTGCCTCAGGTATCCCAGACGGATGACGCCTTCATCGACATATCCGTAAGCATAGTCCACGTATTCATAATCGAACACACGGTTTTCCGGCACGGGGGAATCCAGATAGAACGATTCCGCCCACTGGTCTGAATAACCGGGATAGTAATAGGTCTTTCTGAGCCAAACCTTTTCAGGATCGCGCGCATCAATTACCAGGTAGTTGGTATTACTGTCATCGGGGGCATTGGGGACGGTGACGGAATAAACGCCGGGATGTCTCTTATCCTCATATACCTCCACCTTTGCGACGAAAGGTATCATATTGAATAAGTAGTACTGAATTCCCTGAACCACCTCTCCTTCACCGATGCTCACCCAGTCTGTATAGAGCGGCTCATACTTGAGGACGCCCTCGTCCGGATAGAACCAGACATTGAGTTCACCCTCGTAGCCTGCAAGGCTGAAGTTTCCGCCGTTCTCCACGGGCCAGGTGTCGCTTTTCCACATATACTGAGGATAGTCCAGGTTGCAGCCGAAGACATAGTTGTCGTTGTCGCTCAGGAGGTAGAAACGGTCACCTTCACGCCAGTCTTCAAAAGTATACTTAAATGCGCCGGGAAGAGCCTGCTCCATGGGTTCTATAACCCTTTCAGCCACTCCGTTCGGATAATAAACCATCCGCCATCCCGTACGTTCTACGGAAGTATTGGGATCCTTGAAACGGAAGCTACCGCCTTCTTCCCATTCAGCGACGCTAACCGTAAACTGAATCTCCGACCCAGCGGCCTTCTCTGCAATCTCCACGCTGCCGCGGTACTGCTTTCCGGACGTCATTGCGGCTTCGGAGTAGAAAAGCTCCGTCCTGCCGGAAGCGAGGACGACGGCAAGACCGAACTTGGTGCTCTGGGGCGGGACGATTGCCGCGTACATTTCAGCACCGTTTGCCGTTACAGCTGCCGGGTAGATGTATTCTTCAGAACCTCCGAGGGCCTGGGTAATCTTGCCCTGGACTCCGTCAATCTCCGCCTGAGTCTTGAGGCCGGCAAGGAAGACTTCCTTTATGGCCTCGCCGCTCTTGTTGTCAACAGTGATGACCAGCTTTGAGAGCATGTGGTCGAAGCCAAGGAACACGTCGCCGTCCTGAGGAGCGGCCTCTGCCTGCGCGAACATGAGATCAGAGTCTACATAATGCTTGCGTTCCCTCTGGTCTGCCTTGACGGGGAAGGGGAACTTGCCGTCCAATGTCGTGAGCTCTTCGTTGAAAGGATGATAGGCACGGAACTTTGTCTTGCAGGTCTGGCCTTCTCCCCAATAGAGTTTCTGGCCGGGAACAAGCTTCTGACCGTCCCAGACAAGGGGTTCATTTACTATGTTAAGAGGCGCTCCTGCAAACAGGCCCATCTTGTCCCCTATCTCGAAGGCAGTGTCCGTGACCTTGGTAGAATACTGGCCGATTCCCGCCTTGAAACTTATCTCCTGCGGTGCCAGGTCATTGAATTCCTCTTTAATATCATTGCAGCCTGAAACTGCCGCTGCGGCCAGGATGGCCGATGCAATCCATAATATCTTTTTCATAGCCGCAAGTTTTTATTGTTCAAAACCAACTTCTCCGCCTTCACCCCAGTCGTTCACGCCGCCGCCTATACCTAAGTCGTCAGGTTCTGCCGGTTTCTGGGCGGCTTCCTGATTAACTGTGAACGTTGCGCTTGCGCTTTCTGCGACAAAGGTTACGGAAGCGGAACGGGCATCATAGGCCTTGTTTTCCGCTACTGTCACGACCACTGTGGTTGAGCCGGCGTCTCCGGAATTATTCGAAAGGGAAATCCAGTCTGCGGCCGCCCTTGCCGTCCAGGGCACGTTGGAGGTGACTGTGATGGTGAATTCACCGCCGGCCGCAACTGCGTTCATGCTGGAGGCGGAAAGCGAAATGGAAGGATCCGGTTTAACTTCCATGGCTGGCTGGATGATACTGATTGCGACGCTCAAAAGGCCAGAACCGGAAATGGTTGCCTTGCATTCACGGGTTGCTCCCGTGTTGTTAGGTTCTGCGTAAAACTCCAGCCTGAATTTGCCGGCAGCCCCGCTGGAAGGAGTAACATTCACCCATGAAGCCCCAATCTCTACAGACCAGGCCATAGGTATGTCCAAATTGACGGGTGACTCTCCATATCCGCCTTCCGCGGGGATAGTCACCGTCTTGGTGTCTACGTTAATCTCCGGAAGCTGGATGGTACCGTCTTCACCGCAGGATACGGCAAATAACAGCGCCAGAAGCGCTCCAGTGATTTCTTTGATTGTTTTGAACCTCATAATGATTATAAAAATAATTAATAATTATTTGCACTTCAGACAAATATAAGAAAAATTCTTTACAATCCGTTCCCCGTCCGAGAAAAAGGCCAAAATACCGGACTCCCAGGTGATGGCGGTGTCGCAGGGCGTCCAGGCCTTATATGCCCTGTCCAGCAAACCGGCCATCTTAAGTGTTTGTTCTCTTGTCTCGGGGTACATGTCGTCAAGACGCGACGTGCTGGCGGCCTCCTCCAAAAGGAGCAGGGCTTCCCGGTTTAGTGTGGGGTTTTCCATAAGTGATTGTGTTTTAAAACTCTAGCGAATGGTTACCGGGTAGTATTTCTTGATATGGTATTTCATTGTATAGACAAGCCCTTCCATATTGCAAAAATATGGAATGGGCCACGGCGTTCAAATAGACAAATCTAGACAAAAGCAGTCCTGAAACGGAAAGATTTGTCTATGTCCGGCTAGA
>Ga0129306_1000468_pt1 | contig 63512 bp, 49 predicted proteins | sample P827metagenome_FD_94438 | JGI IMG/M metagenome (GOLD analysis project Ga0129306, IMG submission 94438) | Capybara group fecal microbial communities from Wisconsin, USA - P827 metagenome | ecosystem: Host-associated > Mammals > Digestive system > Large intestine > Fecal | place: USA: Wisconsin... | reverse complement strand
CCGACAACTCCTGCCTTGTATTCTGCCAAAACCTTTACTCTCAAGTCAATTGGATAAGGAATTGTAACTCCCATTTTCTAACCTCCAAAAAAAGTGTCTAACTTTTTGGGGTCAGTTCAAAGTTTTCACAGGAAATAAAAGTAAACAAAGTTGTAAATAAGATAAAAGAATATGTAAAAAATTTAAAAGGTGATTTAATACGAAGACGATTATTCATAATAATGAAACTCCCTACGTGACGTGCTTCTCTCTCTAAGATTTTTTAATATATATTTTTAAATATATAATAAATCATTATATTCTACCCCGTATTTTTTATTCCCGTCAAGATTTTTTTGCAGTTTTTAACTTTAATTAACTTTAATAACCAGACCAACTTTCATCAGATTCAAATGAAATATTCAAAATATATTTTCATAAAGTCTGATTTTTACTATAATATACAAATTATCAGATGAAATCTGATACTAATACACGGAGTGGCAGTACTCCGTAATAACAAAACAACGAGGTAGCAACAATGAGTAAGTATCCATTTGAATCAATCGAGCCTAAATGGCAGAAGTATTGGGACGAACACAAAACTTTTAAGGTAACTGAGGATGAAAAATTCCCTGCAGACAAGCGCATGTATGTATTGGACATGTTCCCATATCCAAGTGCAGCTGGTCTACATGTTGGTCATCCAGAAGGTTATACCGCAACAGATATTTACTGCCGCTACCTACGTATGAACGGTTACAACGTTCTCCATCCAATGGGATATGATGCTTTCGGTCTTCCTGCAGAAAACTATGCAATTAAGACTGGAACACATCCAAAAACAACAACTAACGCAAACATAGAACACTTTACACAGCAGATTAAGTCGCTTGGCTTCAGCTACGACTGGGATCGCTGTGTATCTACCTGTGAGCCAGACTATTACAAATGGACACAGTGGATTTTCCTCCAGCTCTACAAAAAGGGATTGGCATACGAAGCACAGACTCCAATCAACTGGTGTCCTTCTTGTATGACAGGTCTTGCAAACGAGGAAGTAAAGGACGGAAAGTGTGACCGCTGTGGTGCAGAAGTAACTCACAAGACAATCCGCCAGTGGATTTTGAAGATTACTGATTATGCAGACCGCCTCGACAGCGACCTTGAAGGTCTCGACTGGCCAGAAAGCGTAAAGGCAATGCAGCACAACTGGATTGGAAAATCAACTGGTGCCGAAGTTACTTTCACTGTAGCAGACAAAGACGGAAAGCCAACTGATAACAAACTTACAGTTTATACAACACGTTGTGATACACTCTTCGGAGCTACTTACATGGTAGTAAGCCCTGAGCACAAAATCATTTCTGAAATCACAACTCCAGAACAGGCTGATGCAGTTAAGGCTTATCAGGAAGCAGCTGCAAAGAAGTCTGACCTTGAGCGTACAGACCTTGCAAAAGACAAGACTGGTGTATTCTCTGGAAGCTATGCAATTAACCCTGTAAACGGAAAACTCATTCCTATCTGGATTGCAGACTACGTTTTGATTTCTTACGGTACAGGTGCAATTATGGCCGTACCTGCTCACGATGACCGTGACTGGGAATTCGCAAAGAAGTTCAATCTTCCTATCATCGAAGTTTTGAAGAGCGAAGTTGATGTACAGACTCAGGCTTGGACACAGGACGGAATCCACGTAAACTCTGAGTTCCTCGACGGTCTTAACAAGGCAGACGCTATTGCTAAGATGCTGGAATTCCTCGAAGAAAAGAAAATCGGCCGCAAGGCTATCAACTATAAACTCCGCGACTGGGTTTACAGCCGCCAGCGCTACTGGGGTGAACCAATTCCTCTGGTACACTGTCCAGACTGTGGAACAGTGCCGGTTCCGGAAGAAGAGCTCCCATTAAAGCTTCCTGAGGTAAAATCATATCAGCCAACAGGAACAGGAGAATCTCCACTTGCTGCAATTGATGAATGGGTAAACTGCAAGTGTCCAAAGTGCGGCAAGCCAGCTAAACGCGAAACAAATACAATGCCTCAGTGGGGAGGAAGCTGCTGGTATTACCTCCGCTACCTTGATCCACACAATGACAAAGCTTTCTGTGCTCCAGACAAAGAAAAATACTGGATGCCTGTAGACCTCTATATTGGTGGTGCTGAGCACGCCGTTCTTCACCTCCTCTATGCCCGCTTCTGGCACAAGGTACTTTATGATATCGGAGTTGTTTCTACAAAAGAACCATTCCAGCGCCTTGTAAACCAGGGTATGATTACTTCATTTGCATTTCAGAGAAAGAACAAGACTCTTGTTCCAGTTGATGAAGTTGAGCAGAAAGATGATGGTAACTACTACGAAAAAGCAACAGGCGAAAAGCTCGAGCAGATTGTTGCAAAGATGTCAAAGTCTTTGAAGAACGTAGTAAATCCTGATGATGAAATTAAGGCATACGGTGCAGACTCTGTTCGTATGTACGAAATGTTCATGGGACCTCTTACAATGAGTAAGCCATGGGCAACACAAGGTATTGTTGGTATTCACCGCTTCCTTGAAAAAGTTTGGTCTGTATCTGAAAAGCCAATGAATGACATCGACATTACAGGCAAACTCGAAGACAAGGCATTGATTTCTGCCCGCAAGACTTTTGCCCAGACAATCAAAAAGGTAACTGATGATACAGCAACATTGAACTTCAACACAGCTATCAGCCAGATGATGATTTTCATCAACGAGATCTCAAAGCTTCCTGAAGTACCAAAGACAATGTGGAGCGACTTCGTAAAAGTTCTCTCACCTTATGCACCACACCTTGGTGAAGAGCTCTGGGAAAAACTCGGTAACAAGGAATCTATCGCTTATGTTGCATGGCCAACAGTAAATGCTGACTTTGCAAAAGACGATACAAAACAGATTGTTGTTATGGTAAACGGCAAGAAGCGCGATACTTTTGAAGCTGCTCCAGGAACAGCAGATGACGTTCTCAAAGAAACAGCATTTGCCCGCGACGGAGTAAAGAAGTTTACCGACGGACATGAAGTTGTAAAAGTAATAATCGTAAAAGATAAACTTGTTAATATCGTTGTAAAATAAGCCTACAATCGGTGAACGAATTAGAGCGACTTTCACTAGAAGTCGCTCTTTTTTTATAACAAATAATTATCAATGTTTCTATTGACAGAAACATCTCTCTATGTTAAGTTTCTATTTATAGAAACGTTACTACTTATAGTAACGAGTCACATAAAACAAAATAGAGAGGTAAAAATGAAACACCGAATGGATTTGATTTACAAGTGCATTCCAAACTCGCGCTATACTCCTTATCTTCTCGCTAAGAAAATCGGAGCGACAGCAATTCTGGAATCTGCAAGCTTTGCAAAAGGCCGCGAACGTTATTCAATCTTGATGACCGAAGAAGCCTTTAAAATCAAGCAGGATGAAGAACAGATTTCTATCATCGTAGATGGAAAGGAATCTCCTTTTGATATAAATGCCGCAATGGAAGGAGAAAAGAGTCTTGATGCTCTTGGACATGAAAAGGCTCCTGATATTCTTGATGCACTTCTTTATGTGGCAAGACAGAATGTTCTGCCTGCAGGTCCACTCACCGAGCTCCCCCTCCCTGCTTCTGGTCTTGGTTACCTCAGCTATGAGTTTGCAAAACATTGTGATAACATCCGCTTTTTTGAACAAAAGGATGAACTCAATATTCCAGAAAGTCTTTTTATCACAGGTCACATCTACATCATATTCGATCATTTTACCGAAGAAATGCATATCTTTGCGCTCAACTATAATGAACATCAGATTGATTTGCCTGCCGCAATGGAGCGCATCTTAAAAAGAATTAACGACATGGACTTTTCTTATGTTGAAGAAGATGTTCAGAGTTTCAAATACAAAATGCTCACCGATATGGAAGCAAGCAAAGAAGAATATATTCAGAAAGTAACTGCACTTAAAAAGCACATCATCGCTGGTGATTTAATTCAGGCAGTTCCAAGTCGCCGTGTTCAAATTGAATGTGAAGCAGAAGCTCTTGCAGTTTATGGAAAACTTCGCAAAGTAAATCCTTCTCCATATCTTTTCTATATTGATTTTGGTGATTTCCAGTTTACAGGTGCATCGCCAGAAAGTCTTGTTCGTGTTCGTAAAGGAAAGGCAATTATTCATCCTATAGCAGGGACCATCCGCCGTGGCAAAACAGAAGCTGAAGATGAAAAGCTTAAAATGGAACTTCAGAATAATCCAAAGGAAAAAGCAGAACATTTAATGCTTGTTGATCTTGCAAGAAATGATCTTGGTCGAGTTTGTAATGAAGGCAGTGTTGAAGTTTCGCAGTATATGGAATGTGAACTTTTCAGTCATGTAATTCATCTTGTAAGTACAACTGAAGGAATTGTTCGCGAAGGAGTAAAACCAATTCAAGTCCTCCGTGCATCATTCCCAGCTGGCACTGTAAGTGGCGCTCCAAAAATCAGCGCAATGCAGATTTTGAGTGGCCTTGAAAAAACAAAGAGACGCTTTTATGCAGGTGCGGTTGGATACATTCAACCAAACGGAGATCTTGATTTCTGTATATCGATTCGCTGTGCGTTACGACAGGGAAATGTATGGAATCTTCAGGCCGGCGGCGGAATTGTTTACGATTCTGAACCAGAAAGAGAGTTCACCGAGACTTGTGAAAAACTCGGGGCTTTGATTGATACTTTGACTAAATAGATGCTGAAACAAGTTCAGCATGACAGGAGATTTTTATGATTTTAGTAATAGATAATTATGATAGCTTTACATTTAATGTAGTTCAGGCACTTGAATATGCAACAAAAGAAGAAATAAAAGTAGTAAGAAATGACGAAGCAACTGTTGAGCAGCTTGCCACTATGAATCCAGCAAAACTTATCGTATCGCCAGGTCCAGGAAATCCTTCTAGTGCAGGCGTTAGTGTTGCTGCAATTAAATACTTTGCAGGCAAAATTCCTATTCTTGGAATCTGTCTCGGACATCAGGCAATTGGTGAAGCTTTTGGAGCAAAAATTGTTGGAGCAAAATTTATCCGTCACGGAATTGTTGAAGACATCGATCTGGATGGTCGTGGCATTTTCCGTACAATTGGAAAGAGCGCTAAGTTCACACGCTACCATTCGTTAGTTATTGATGAATCAACATTGCCATCAGAGTTCGAAGTTACAGCACGTGCAAAAGACGGAGACATCATGGGAATCCGTCATAAGACAATGCCGATTGAAGGTGTTCAGTTCCATCCGGAAAGTATTGCAAGCCAGAAATGCCAGGAATTGTTCCAGGCCTTCTTAAATTACAGACGCGACAACTTACCGGTTGCAGAATATCTTAAACAATTGATAGATGAGAAAAAGCCTTTGAGCCGTGAACAGGCTTCCCTCTTTATGGAAAACCTTACAGATGGAACTATGGATGAAAAAGCTACCGCATCTATTCTTACTGCAATGGCAGCACTTGGTCTCCCTACCGCAGATGAAATGGCAGGTTGTGCAGGCGCTCTTCTGGAAAAGAAAACTCCATTCCCTCTTGAAAATCACGGCCTCGCAGAAATTGTAGGAACAGGAGGAGATGGAAAAGGAAGCTTCAATATTTCTTCAATGTCTGCTCTTGTTGCAGCAAGCTGTGGTCAGCCGGTTGCAAAGCATGGTAACAGAGCCGTTTCATCAAAAAGTGGTGCTGCAGATTTCTTTGAAAATCTGGGAATCAAGATTATGGCAGAACCACAAAAAACTGCAAATCTTGTTCAGCAGACAGGCTTTGGATTTTTGATGGCACCAGTTTATCATGCGGCAATGAGATTCGCAGCTCCTGTACGTAAGGCACTTGGAATCAAAACAATTTTCAATGTGCTCGGTCCTCTTTTGAATCCGGCCGGAGCAGAATACGAAGTACTTGGTGTTTACAGTGCAGATTTAATGGAAGATTACGCACGTGCAGCAAAGGCTCTTGGTGCAAAACGAGTTATGGTTATTCATAGCCGCGACGGTTTTGATGAAATTTCTCCATGCCAGCCAACCGATGTTTTCCAGATTAACGAAGATGGAAAAGAATACCGCTACGTAATTGATCCTGCAAAATTTGGAATTAATAATGCTAATTCCGAAGAACTCGAAGGTGGAAGCGGAGCCGATAATGCAGCCCTAGCAATGGATGTTCTGAACGGTAAAGGCCGTGCTACAATTCGTGCCGCAGTTGGTTTGAATGCAGGTGCAGTGCTTTATCTCAGTGGCAAAGCAAAGACTCTTAAAGATGGATACGACATGGCCTTGAATGTTCTTGATAACGGCAAGACTCTCGCAAAACTACATGAGATTCAGAGACTTTCTGAGGAGCTTTGTGCATAACTCTATGGATATTCTTACAACGATAATTGAAAAAAGGAAAAAAGATATCGATAAACTTGGGCTTGATTTTGGAATCAAACTTCCGGAAACACGTACCAGAAAAATCCACCCTTTCCTAAAAACAAAGGGTGTGATTCTGGAAGTAAAACGCGCATCTCCAAGTAAGGGCGATATTTCCCCGGATTTAGATTCCTACGAAACAGCCCGCTCCTACGTTCAGGCTGGTGCTCGAGCTATCAGTTGTCTTACAGAAACTAACTATTTCAAAGGAACGCTTGAAGATCTGATGAAAGTATGCCGTGCAGTAGATGACACAGATACATCTGAAAATGCACCTGCTGTTCTTCGTAAAGATTTTCTTCTATACCCGGAAGAAATAGAAATCTCATACAGAACGGGAGCAGATGCAGTACTTTTAATAGCCCGTATTCTTCCAGTTGAGACTCTCTTAAAAATGGCAGAGGAAGTTAATCGCCTTGGCATGAGTGCACTCTTTGAGATTCGTTCTGATGAGGATTTAGAAAAACTGAAATATCTGGCAGAACGGGTATCAACAGAAAACTTTGTCTGCGGAGTAAACAGTCGCGACCTTGCAACTTTCAAAATTGATTTACTGCGTCCTTGTATGATGTTCAATAAAATCCAGAAGATTATGGGCAACAATGCAAGAATCGTTTTTGAAAGTGGAGTAACAAATTTGGAATGTGCTGCCTCAGTTTCTGCAATGGGATTTACCGGACTTTTACTTGGTGAAGCTGCTGCAAAAAATCCGGAACTTCGTAAAGGACTGGTTGATTCATTTATGAATGCAAAGTCAACACGAAATGCAGAATTCTGGAAAGAGATTTCTGGGGCAATCACGGGAATGCCAGGGAAACTCAAAATCTGCGGACTCACACGAATGGAAGACATACTTCTCGCTGATGAACTTGGAGCTAGTTTCCTTGGCTTTATCTTCGCAGATGCATTTCCTCGAAGTGTTAGCCGTGAAAGTCGTCTTGAAAAATTGCTGCCAGAACTAAGTAAAGTACGTGCAAAAAAAGTTGCAGTAATTGTTGATTTGGATTCACCAGAAGCAAACAAAGCAATCCAGCTTGTAAGAGACAGAGTTTTTGATGTACTTCAGTTCCATAAGATTTCTTATAACAAAGTTAGCAAAGACTTACTGGAGCTGCCCCATTATTTTGCAAACGGAAGCATTGAAGAATATGAAGCTTTGGTTTCAAAAGGAGAAATGCGGGTACTTTTTGATTCAAAAGAAATTACGAAAACTGAGATGCCACAAAACTTTAAGACAACCTATGAAATCAAATGGTTTGCCGGTGGTATCACACCTGAAAATGTTTCAACAGTAATTCAAAACTATCACCCGGAACTGATAGATGTTTCTGGTGGAATTGAAGATGAGACTCCAGGTATTAAGAATGAGCAAAAGATAAAAAAGATGCTGAAACAAGTTCAGCATGACATGGGAGAATAATAATGAGCGATAATGGATTTTTTGATAACTACGGCGGAAAATATGTAGCAGAAGTATTGCGACGCCCTCTTGATGAACTTGAAGTTGCTTTTCATGAAGCAATGAATGATAAAGATTTTTTAGATGAACTTGCAATAATACGCCGTGACTACATCGGTCGTGAAACACCATTGTATTTTGCCCCTACAGCAACAAAGCTTTTAGGTGGCGCACAGATTTACATCAAGCTTGAAGGTCTTGCAAATACTGGTGCTCACAAAATTAATAATGCAATTGGCCAATGTCTGCTTGCAAAAAGAATGGGTAAAAAAAGAATCATTGCAGAAACAGGAGCGGGACAGCATGGACTCGCAACTGCCGCTGCCTGTGCAAAACTCGGCCTCGATTGCACCATTTATATGGGTGAAGTTGATGTTCGCCGTCAGCAGCCAAACGTTGCAGCAATGGAACTTTATGGTGCAAAGGTTCATCCGGTAACAAGCGGAAGCCGCACCTTAAAAGATGCAGTAAATGAAGCAATGCGCGACTGGGCTGCAAATCCCGATACAACCCACTATGTTTTAGGAAGTGCACTCGGCCCTGCTCCATTCCCAGATATTGTACGTGAGTTCCAGAGCGTAATTGGCCGTGAAGTCAAAAAACAGGCAGAAGAACGTGGTATCAAAATTGGTGCTATGGTTGCCTGCGTTGGAGGCGGATCTAACTCTATCGGATTTTTTGAACCATTCATAAATGAAAAAGAGCCTCGTCTGATTGGAGCAGAAGCAGGAGGAATTGGTCCAAACGTAGGAGAAAATGCAAGCCGTATGACAGGCAATGCCGCACGTGACGGAATTCTTCAGGGCTATAAAAGCCGCTTCCTGTTAGACGAAGATGGTCAGGCTCTCCCAACTCGTTCCATTTCCGCAGGACTCGACTATTGTGGAATCGGGCCTCAACTTGCTTCACTCGGTCGTAGCGGCCGTGTAGAGTTCACCTCAATACTCGACAAAGAAGCACTTGCCGCCGTTGAGTTCTTCGCCAAAAACGAAGGAATCTTATTTGCCCTTGAATCTGCCCACGCCGGTGCAGCCGCAATCAAACTTGCACGTGAAATTCCTTCTGATCAGGCAATCATAATCAACATGAGTGGTCGTGGCGATAAAGACGTTTTTATTACCAGTCCGGTTTTCAGACCTGCAGAATGGCTCGAGTTCCTTCATGCAGAAATTGAACGACTTGAAAGCGCTACCGATATTCACGAAGCAAAATAGGAGATACATATGTCAAAAATTAAACTGATGAGCCACCTTGTTGCCGGCTACCCTACTACTGAACTTGCACTTACTGCTGCCCGCGCTCTTGTAAAAGGCGGTGCTGATATACTCGAAATTCAGTTACCATTTTCTGACCCAAGTGCAGACGGTCCTGCAATTCAGACAGCCTGCACTAAAGTCCTTGAACGTGGTTATAAAACCGCAGACGGATTAGATTTTATTTCAACTATCCACAACGAGTTCCCTGACATCACAATCTACCTTATGAGTTATGGTTCTCTTATATACACCCCTGGCGTTGAAGCATTCTGCAAACGGGCCGCTGCAACTGGAGTAAAAGGAATGATTATTCCAGACCTCCCGTTTGATTTTGACGAAGGTCTAACCGCAGCCTGCAAGAAAAACGGAATGATTAATATTCCGGTCGCAGCTCCAAGCATGGCACCTGAACGTCTTGAAAAACTTGCAAATGCAGGCTTTCCTTATATCTATGCTGCTTTACGAACCGGCATCACAGGCACAAACACAACAATTGATGAATCAACTCTTAGTTTCCTTAAGAAAGTGAGTGCCGGTGGTTCTAAAGTATATGGTGGTTTTGGTATTTCAAATGGAGAACAGGCAAAAGCTTTGGCTTCTTCTGTTGAAGCAATAGTAGCAGGTTCTGTTTTTGTACGTTTGATTACAGAAAATCAGAATGATGAAAAAAAATTGGCCTCCGCTGTAGAAGCGAAGGCCAGAGAACTCTGTCAGTATTAAACTATTAGTTAACCTCTGTTACAGAGTTCACGATATTAAACAATGTCTTGAATCCTGTAGCAGAAATTGCTTTTTCTGATTCGCTGGACATCGACATAAAGTAGAGTTTATTACCTACTTCCTCGCTGTCATTAAATGCAGCCATCAAGAAGCCAATTCCTGCAGGATCAAGTTCTACAAGCTTTGACATATCAAGTACGATGTTATTCTTGTGAACAGCCTCGTACAAGGTATTCTGAAATTCACCAATTGTATAGGCATTAAGAGCGCCTTCAAGTTCATACAGATGATAGTTTGCACCATCTTTTTCAACAATAGATAACTGTTCCATATTATAATCCAGCCTCCTTCATCATTGCATCCAAATCACTTAAATCAGGCATTTCAAAGCCTTCTGGTAATCCCATATCATCAACTGGTGCAGAAGGCTTTTCAGGTTCGCTTGTTTTTTCTTCTGTAGCGGCAGCAGCTTCTTCAGCAGCCATCTCTTCAGTATTTACAGTTTCATCTGCTACAGCTTCAATTGGAGAATCAACAACTTCTTCTACCGGAGTTTCAACTGGTGCTTCTTCTGCAGGAGTTTCTTCAGTAACTGTTTCAGAAGCTGATTCTTCAACAGGGGCTTCTTCAGCTGGCTTTTCTTCTTCAGTGCCTGGCAAACCTTCGTATTTAATTACGAGAATAGAAACGTCATCTTCCATTTCCTTAGACATGAACTTAAGAAGTCCATCAAAAGTAAACTGAGCCATTCGCTGAGCTGGATAAGTTGAATTATCAAGCAAAGCCTGCTGAACACGTTCCTTACCAAACTGTTCACCACGAAGTGAGTGAGACTGAATCAAACCATCAGTACAAGCCATGATAATATCACCATGGTTGAGCTTTGTTGTTTTTACAGAAATATATGGAGAAATATCTTTTACGAATCCAAGAATATGTCCACTACCCTGAATCTCGATTACGTTGTTATAAACCTGAGTATACATCATGAGGGCTGGAACACCACAGTTGATGTAGTACATGGTATCACTTTCAAAATCGATAAGTGCAAAAAGTCCGGCAAAGATTGTTCCCTTAGGAAGAGAATCTCGAACGAAGGTATTAAGCTTAACAACTAACTGCTTAAAGTCATGAACTTCGGCAAGGTATGAACGGATGATGGACTTTAAGATGACCATGTTCATAGAAGCCGCAATACCCTTACCAGAAAGGTCACCTACTACAAAGAGGTGACGGTTTTCTGTAAGACGAATCATATCTACGAATTCACCACCAATGTTGTGCGCAGGAACCATCAGATATCCAATATCAACTTTTGAAGTCTTTACGTGATCAATATTTTCCTGAATAGAAGTAATGATCTGAGAAGACATCTTAATTTCGCGGTTTACGACAGAGATAACGTCTTTGTTTGAAATGTTACGCATGTAGTAACCAAATACGAAGAAGTAAGAATAAAGCTTTACAAATACGTTGTAATCATATTCCTTGTAGTGGTCACCAGAAGCCTTTTTACCAAGAGTAATAATACCAAAGATGTTATGACCTTCATTCAGAATAAAGAAAGCATCAGACTTTGTAAGTTTAAAGAATTTTTCAAGGTCTTTCTGAACAACAGCAAGGTCATGTTCCTTTTCTATCTGAGTTTGAACAACAATACTCTTGTTTACATTCAAGAGAGCATCAAACATAGGGTTATTCAACGGAATTGTAATGTTCATATTGTTTGATGTATAAGCAACATCAAGTCCGTTACCTGCAAGAATGTAAACAGACATAGAAGAAGACTCAACGTTACGGCGCATAATTTCGAACATCTTTGCCGTAATCTGGTCCATTTCACTTTCCTTATAGTCAATGCTTGCAAGGTCTTTTTCAAGTGATGCTTCATAATCTGCAGTATAAAGTTTTGATGAACTTGAAAGCACAGAACTGATCCACAAAGAAAACAAAATTGCAACTATAGAATAAAGAACAAACTCAACAATAAATCCAGTTGAAAGACCACCACCAACCGGCTGCAAAATCATAGAAAGGAAACCGACAAGAGCTGCCGGTACAACATATGAAATTAAGGTCTTAAACAAAGAAACAAACATTGCCTTTCCAGAAGGAACGGTAATTTTTGTAATTGCCATGTAGAATACAACGTACATAAAGAGGTACGAAAACATGAACAAAAGTGAGAAAGCCGGCGCTTCTGTTGAAACGTACTTAATTGCAAGGTTGATTGCCCACATAAGGAGCACACCTTCTGCCATTACAGAAGTCTGATATTTTTCAAGCTGTGTAGCATTCTTATCTTCCTGAAGAAGAGTAAGGAATAAAAGCCCTGTAATTGGAAGAATATAACGGTAAAGATTTGTGAACAAAGAAGTCCAGGTAAGAGGGAAGAAATCTCTTGCTGGAGAAGGAATCAAATACTCTGATGCAATTACAATTCCGTGCTCAAAGGAAACATCAATTGTTGTAAACTTAAAGAAGGAAACAAATACAGAAAAAAGAATCAAACCATATTTCAAAATTGAAGTAATGGTAAGTTTTTTTGGTTTACCGATTTCAAAAATTCCAAAACTTACAATTACAAAAGAAATTCCATCAAGCGAAAGACAGATTCTCATAATAGGAGAGATAAGAGATTCAAAATTAAAATATCTCATTATGAGAATAAGCATAAACAAGATAGATTCAATTGCGGCAACAAGCATTGCAACAGAGAAGGCAGAAACTCCAAGATTATCATTTTTTACCTTGCTGTCTATCAGGTGTGTAAAGAAAACAATAAAAAGTGCACAAACTATATTAAGAATTATATAAACCATATTAGTAACCTACCTTGGCAATCATCATTGTAACGTCATCATGAAGTTTTTTATCGCCATTGTATTTCATGATAAGGTCTACAATATCATCTACCATCTGCTGAGGCTCTTTTGCCGCACCAGCCATAAGTGTCTTCTTATAAATATCTGTATCACCAAGCTCTACTCCACTATCATCCATAACTTCAGATACACCGTCGGTTGCCATCAAAATCGTGTCACCACGGAAGAGACGCTTTTCTGCAACAGTAACATCACCAACATCCAAAATACCGATAAGTGAAGCATTAGAAGTAAGAGGCTTAATTCGGTAACCATCTGGTGAAGGAGAAAGAATAATCGGATCTGACATGGAAGCATTGATATAGCGGATACGCATTTTTTCTGTATCAATAATACTAAGGAACAATACAGTATATTTATCCTGAAGGTGCATTCCTTTGATAGCTTTATCAATTGAGTGAAGCACACCAACAAGGTCTTCCTTATCTTCAATAATCTTTACAGTATTCATCACCAAACCCATGATGAGGGCAGCCGGAAGTCCCTTACCAGATACGTCTCCAAGCATCAAAAGAGTCTTAGAGTTATCAATTGGAAGAATTGAGAAGTAGTCACCAGATACGTTTACCAATGGTCGGTAATAAGTTGCAATCTTAAGTTTTGGAATATTAGGTATTTTCTGTGGCAGGAAGGACTGCTGAGTTTCAGCAAGCTGTTCCCATTCCTTTGTTGTAGCAGAAATTTCAGAAAGTGTTGTAATTGTTCGTGAACGGCTTACAAAGCGCTTATACTCTTCGTAAAGACGTTTATATACATCAAGGTCAAAAAGTCTTGTATAGCGGCAGAATACATAAAGATGGTAGCCGTCGCAGCACATAAAGAAACCACGAGCCTTGCGGTAATTTGTTGTTACACCAATATGGCGGTCAAAGAAGTAGAATCCATCTGGCCAGCTTTCAGTAAAGTGCTGATCAAGTTTATTTCGAACTGTCTCACTTGTAGAAGTTCGGTTAGGGCTGTTGTAAAGCATATAATTTTTTGTACGGTCTACAAGAAGAACAGAACAGTCGCCCTGCTTCTCGAGAATATCGCCAATTACTACATAAAAATCATCAAGCGAGTAACAGAAACGAAGACGGTTAATAAAGTCATTCAGAATTACTGTTTCACCAGTTTCAAGGGTATCTTTGCGGACTTTTGCCATAAGGAAAGAACGAAGTCTGTTTCCCCAGAATGTAGCAGCAAAGAATACAATGAAAGCAACAAGAAGCGTTATCCAAGAATATTTTTCCGAAGTTCGCTGCGGCAATAGCATAAGACATGCCGCAATAAAACAAACGATTGTCAGAACATTTATAGAGACTAAAACAGCTCTTTTCCTGGTTTTATACATGATTACCCCTGTTTTTATACTGTAATATTTTAAATAGATTGACACTATTCTATCATATTATCGGTAAAAATGGGCAAAAAGTTCAATAAATAAGGAATTATGCGGATGATACGTCATCGTCGGTTTTTAATTATATGTCATCGTCGGGCTTGACCCGACGATCTATTGGATGATATTTAGTCTCCAAGTTTAGAAAGGTTCATTAAATTTGGTTCGCTTGGTGGATTTTCCAAATCCATATACTGCTTGAGTAAATCCTTCTGTTTTGAAGAAAGTCTTGTTGGAACCTGAACCATAATCTTAACGTAAAGATCACCCTTACGTGTTGTGCCAGAAATAGGAACACCCTCGCCTTTTATGCGCAAAAGTTTTCCGTTTGCTGTTCCATCAGGAATCTTAACTGTAATCTTTTTACCGTCAAGTGCAGTAATTGTAATTTCGCAACCAAGTGCAGCCTGTGCAATGCTGATTGGTACAGCGCAGTAAAGATCTGCACCATCGCGCTCGAAATATGGATGCTGTTCTACATGCAATACAACTACAAGATCTCCAGCTGGTCCACCGTTTTCACCGGCATCACCCATTCCTCGGATTACAATGCGTTTTCCATTATCAACCCCGGCTGGAATCTTAAGCGACATCTGCTTAGATTTTTCCTGAATACCAGTTCCACGGCAGCTTGGACACGGCTTATCAATTGTAGTACCGCGTCCACCACACTTAGGACAAGTCTGCTGAATTGTAAAGAAGCCGTTGCCCTGACGAACCTGACCCATACCATTACAAGTTGGACAAGTTTTCTTTGAAGCACCTGCTGCAGCACCAGTTCCCTTACAAGCCTCACAAGCCTCGCTGTGTTTAAAATGAATATCAGCGTTAGTACCGTAAACGGCATCTTTAAACTGAATATGAAGGTCGTAACGGAGACTTGCGCCTGCTGCATGACCAGCACTGCGTGAAGAGCGGGCTGAACCGCCTCCAAAGCCTCCGCCAAAAATGCTGTCGAAAATATCTGAGAAACCGCCGCCGGCTCCTCCGAACAAATCAGAGAAGTCGTGGAAGGCGTGAGAGTACTGTGCTCCACCACCGCCTCCACCGGCCATTCCATCAAGACCGGCAAAGCCGTACTGATCGTAAATCGGGCGTTTTTCTGCATCAGAAAGAACTTCGTAAGCCTCTGTTGCCTCACGGAATTTTTCCTCCGCAGTTTTGTCACCCGGATTGCGGTCCGGATGATATTTTACAGCGAGCTTACGGTAAGCTTTTTTGATTGCTTCCTGATCAGCTGATTTATCAACACCTAATACTTCATAATAATCGCGCTTTGCCATTGTAATATCCAGATATCTAAAAAATTGCGGCTCGCTAGTCTCGCCGCTTGAGCCATTTTTTCGATAATCCTAAACCGGCCCGCTGTCGCAGCCCGGTTTTTAACGGATTTTCGATTGTAGGCTTATTTGTCGTCGTCTTTTACTTCGTACTCTACGTCGTCTGCTGAGCCTTTGTCGAAGCCGCTCTTGTTTTCAGAACCTGCATCGCCTGCTGCTCCAGCATCTGCACCTGCGGCACCATCAGCTCCTGGCTGAGCTCCGCCTGCTGCTGCCTGCTGTTTGTAGAGTTCTTCGGCAATCTTGTATGAAGCCTGTTTCAAAGCTTCTGTCTTAGCCTTGATATCTTCTACATTGTCGCCCTGCATAGCCTGCTTGAGGTCTGCAATTGCGGCTTCAATCTTCTGTTTTTCAGCAGCATCAGCCTTGTCTCCAAGGTCTTTCAAAGACTTTTCAGTAGCATAAATCAAGCTGTCGGCTTCGTTGCGGGCATCAACACCTTCGCGTTTTGCCTTATCTGCAGCTGCATTTGCTTCTGCATCTTTAACCATCTTCTCGATTTCTTCATCAGAAAGTCCTGAAGAAGAAGTAATCTGGATGTGCTGTTCCTTACCAGTTCCCAAATCCTTAGCAGATACGTGTACAATACCGTTTGCATCGATATCGAATGTAACTTCAATCTGTGGAACACCACGAGGTGCTGGAGGAATACCTACGAGGTCGAAACGTCCGAGTGTACGGTTCTGGTCAGCCATTTCACGCTCACCCTGGAGTACGTGAATTGATACTGCAGTCTGTCCATCAGCTGCAGTAGAGAATGTCTGACTCTTCTTTGTAGGAATTGTTGTATTTCTTGGGATAAGCTTTGTGAATACGCCACCCATTGTTTCAATACCAAGTGAAAGTGGAGTTACATCAAGAAGAAGAACGTCCTTTACATCACCCTGGAGTACACCACCCTGAATTGCAGCACCAACAGCAACTGCTTCATCTGGGTTTACAGCACGGCTTCCTTCCTTACCGAATATTGACTTAACAACTTCCTGTACTTTTGGCATACGAGAAGAACCACCAACAAGGAGAACCTCATCAATATCAGCAGCTGTAATACCAGCATCCTGAAGAGCCTTGCGGCAAGGTTCCTTTGTTCTTTCGTAAAGTGAATCTGTCATCTGTTCAAACTGAGCACGTGTCAAAGACTTCTGCAAGTGCTTTGGACCAGTTGCATCAGCTGTAATAAATGGAAGATTGATATCTGTTGAAGTCTGTGAAGAAAGTTGAATCTTAGCATTTTCAGCTGCTTCACGAAGACGCTGCATAGCCATTGGATCTTTAGAAAGATCAATACCTGTGTCAGCTTTGAAACCGTCGATAAGCCAGTTTACGATAACGCGGTCCCAGTCATCACCACCAAGGTGTGTATCACCGTTTGTAGATTTAACTTCGAATACACCTTCAGCAAGTTCGAGAATAGAAATATCGAATGTACCACCACCAAGGTCGTATACAGCGATTGTCTTTTCCTTGTCCTGATCCTGTTTGAAACCGAAAGCAAGAGAAGCTGCTGTAGGTTCGTTGATAATACGCTGAACGTTGAGTCCGGCAATCTTACCTGCATCCTTAGTAGCCTGACGCTGAGAGTCGTTGAAGTAAGCAGGTACTGTAATTACAGCGTCTGTAACTTCTGTTCCGAGGTAATCCTCAGCAGTTTTCTTCATCTTCTGAAGAATGAAAGCAGAAATTTCCTGTGGAGAATACTTTTTCTTCTGTCCACCCTCTTCTACTTCTACACGGCAGTCTGAACCGTTATCAATGATTGTATATGGAAGCTTTGTTGCTTCGCCCTGAAGTTCACTGAAGCGGTGTCCGATAAGACGCTTTACTGAGTAAACTGTGTTCTTTGGATTTGTTACCATCTGGTTTTTAGCAGGTGCACCAACAATGCGGTCTCCCTTTGCTGTAAATCCTACGATAGATGGAGTTGTACGTCCACCTTCTGAGTTCTGAATTACTACTGGTTCACCGTTTTCCATTACGGCAACACAAGAGTTTGTTGTTCCTAAGTCAATACCAATAATTTTTCCCATAATTGCACTATCCTCCCGGATAGTGCAATTAGACCGGATGTCAAGGCTTTAAGCGTAGCGTGCCTTGACATCCAGGTATTTCACTACCCGGCTTATTTTATTTATTCCCTTTTAAGTTTTACGCCTTTGGTACCTTTACCATTACCTTAGCGTGTCTGATCACCTTATCTTTGAGCTTGTAGCCCTTGAGATAAACCTGAGCCAGAGTTTCCTTCTTGGCTTTTTCATCTTCCATACGGCCGATTGCTTCGTGCTCGTCAGGATTGAATTCATCTCCTTCCTTGCCGTAACCAACAAGACCATATTTGTCTTCAAGCATTTTAACAAGAGCCTTGTTAATCATTTTGATTCCGTCTGCAATTGATTTTGCATCCTTAGCGTCTTTTGCAGCATCAATTGTACGGTCAAAATTATCAAGACTATCAAGCAGGTCTGCCAAAAGTCCGGCGTTTGCGTAGTCGTAAGTGTCCTGCTTTTCTTTCATCATGCGCTTGCGGTAGTTATCAAAGTCTGCAGCGCGACGTAAGAGCTGATCTTTAAGGTCTGCATTCTCTTTTTCGAGAGCAGCAATCTTTTCTTCTGGAGTGAGCTCTTTTTTCTCTTCCGATTTCTCAGCAGCAGCGGCATCTGCACCTTCTGCAGTCTGAGCCTCAGCAGTTTCCTGAGAAGCTGCTTTTTCTTCTGTCTGGTTTTCAGCCTGTTCTGTTTTCTCTTCAGCCATTAGTTTTCCACCATCAAAAATTTGATTCTATAGTTAAAATTAATAATTTTAAGGGTGAAACGTCAATATTTTTTTAAATTTTTTGTAAAAAAATGTTATTAGAAGTGTTTGATTTCGCTCGAGATAACATCGGAAAATGGAGAAGTTACGTCATACTCTTTATCACAAAGCTTAAATGCAAGATGTGCGGCGTGAAGATACATGCGGGTAGCAGGATGACCGCCATATAGGGTGTCGCCGAAGATTGGAAGACCTTGGGATGAAAGGTGAACGCGGATTTGATGGGTGCGGCCAGTGTGAAGGGTGCATTCCAGAAGCAGACATGAACGGCCTTCTACGGTAAGAGTTCGCAAAACCTTAAAGTCGGTATGCGAAAACTGGCCGCCGCGTGCTTCACATAGCTCACCCCACTTTCCCTGCTGGCTTTTACCGGTAACACGGCCCATAAACATTTTTACAGAAAATGTGGATGTAGATGCTGAAACAAGTTCAGCATGACGATTTCCATCAGTATGACGTGGTACTTCTACAACAGCCAGATACTGTTTTGTTAAATCATGTTTTTGAAATAGATCTGAAACGGCTGCATTTACAGAACGTGTCTTTGTAAACAGAATTACCCCACTTGTTTCCCGGTCGAGACGGTGCATAATTCCAGCATAAGGTGGGTTTCTGAGTGCTGGATTTCGTTTCCACAAATAATCAACAAGGCTGTCGTGAAGATTTGCACGATTTCCAGTAATTGTCTGCTCCACTGGAAATCGTGCAGGCTTATCAATAAAAATTAAATCATCATCTTCATAAAGTACAGAAGCTTCTGACACTTCGAACTTTGCGTCATCCGGTTGTTTTTCAAAAAAGAATTTCTCAATATCCAGAGCAACACAAACATCAGATTTTCCACGAAGTTCAAAGGCAGGCCTCACCACTTCACGACCATTTACACTAACAGCCCCAGCTACAATCAGTCTGCGGATTTTAGAATTAGAAGCTTTGTGTCCATTAAGTTGACTGCAATGCGGCAGTTCTTCCCGTAAAAACTCATCGAGGCGAAGCTTTTTATCTGTAGCAAAATGAAGTTTTTCCTGCATATTATTTTTTCAACTTTTTGAACAGACGTACAAGAAGCCCAACTTTTCCAAAAAGCAGCCAGAAGAGGAATGCAGCAACCGCAATAAGAGGAATTCCAAAAATCACAATATAGAACAGAATCTTGAGCAATCCCCAGAAGAAGGCAATTACTGTAGAAACAAATTCATTCCATGAATTCTTTACATCCGGAAGAATTATTCCACCTTCATCTTTACCGCGTTCAAACTGCATGTTTATATATATAGTAGAAAAATCAATCTGACCAGAAAGTCTCTTAAAACGACCTTCTGTGCTGTCTATATCTTCGAGAACAGAATTAAGCTGTCGCTCAATTTCAAGCAAATCTTTTATATCCTTTGCCTGATTAAGATAACCGGTAAGTTTGTCGCGCAAAATGTATTTTGTCTGCAAACGAGACTGTAAGTCGTAATAATTGTCGCTAACATCCTGAGAACTTACACTTCGGTTTGTTACACGTCCAAACTCACCAGTCTGTGCCATTGCATCATCAAAACGACTGGCTGGAACGCGAACTGTAAAGCCGGCACCATTTTCCCAGGTATTAGCATTTGTGATATAACCGCCAAGACTCTTTGCCCAGGCTGATATTTTTTCTTCTGCATCAGAAACAGTCTTTACTTCAAGAGTAACGTTTCCTGTGCGAATTAATTTTCTTTCGTATTCTGCATTCTGTGAGCGGCTGTTATCGAAATCTGAACTTTCTTCCGCCATTTCATATTCTATAGAATCACTATAGACCGCATTACTGGCTCTGGCTCCTGAAGCAAAAGACTTCGTTGAAAGTTTTGATTCTTTTAATGCGTTTACCTGTGGGGCTCCATAACCTTTTGCTGACTTTTTATTACAGCCGGTTAAAATAAAAACACCCGCCATTAATACGGCAAGTGCTGTGGTAATCATTTTTTCTGTTGATTTTGTTTTCATCATATCACCTCATAATCCGGGCCATATTCTCCTGCAAACACTTTAACTCTGCACTCTTCCATACAAACATTGTCGCAGAAGGCTGCAAGATCAAAAGCCTCTTCACTTAATAAATCATCCGGATTATAAGAAGTTACAAGCTGACTTTCTTCTCCTTCTCCCGCAAGGCGAGACATTGCGCCGTTCAAGCTTACAATGTCATGCATAAGGGTGATAAAGGAATGACAATGCTTTTCTTCATATTTTTCATCAAGAAAAAGCAACTGCATTTTTTCTATAGATTTATGATTTTCGCCTTCAGGATTGAATCCGCTTTTATAGCTGCAGTTATTTACACGCTGCCATTCTGCAAAATCAGAAAAGAAACGGGAAGGATAAATACGCAGTGGTTTTAATACAGAAAGGAACCATGGAACAGCCCTACCCGCTGTGTAAAAAGTTCTGCAGGCAAAAGCTGTATCGCGGCAATAACGGATATCTTGAGCAGAAAAAGTTCCGGTAACCTTTGGAGGCTCCAGTTCCGTATTCATAATCTGAGGAAATTCGATGTGATTTGGATACTGCTGAACTGCAAAATCAAGACGTTCCATAAAAAGTTTTTGAGAATCACCTGGAACGACTGCATAGGTAAGATGAAAACCAAATACAAGCCCTGCTTCATTTAACAGACGGGCTTTATTTGCATAAAACTTTTTATCAAAAAGAAGTTTTCCACCTTTATCTGTACAATCAAGAGGAATATCAAAAGAGCAGTAAATATTCTGTGCTGCAGAGATAACCTCACGATCAAGGCAGGCAGCATTAATTAATATAGAAACAAAAACATCAGGCACGTTTTTTTCTATGAGCCTGATGATTTTAAGGATTTTCTGTTTATCATTTGCAAGGGCAGAATCATGAATAGCAAATTCTGTTATCCCTTTTGATTTAAAGGTTGGAATTTGAGATTCAAATTCTGCCGAAGTAAATTTATATTCTGTGTTCATTACAAGAGTTCAATTCCGTGCTTTTTGCAGTCGGCTTTAATCTGATCAGTCCAAACACTAACCTGTGTTTCACCAATATGAGCCTTGCGCAAAAGGAACATACAAAGACGTGACTGGCCGATACCACCACCCAAAGTCTGAGTAAGCTCGCCCTTAAGAAGGCGTGAATGGAATTCAAACTTAGCACGTTCTGGACAGCCACGTTCTTCAAGCTGAGCCTTAAGGCTTTCAGGACTTACGCGAATACCCATAGAAGAAAGCTCGAATGCACGCTCAAGAACAGGGTTCCATACAAGGATATCTCCGTTCAATCCGCGGTGACCATCACCACATTCTGTAATCCAGTCGTCATAGTCTGGAGCACGTCCGTCGTGAATTGTGCCATCATCAAGCTTACCACCAATACCAGTAATAAATACAGCACCATATTCTTTGGCAACCTTATCTTCACGCTCTTTTGGTGTGAGTTTTGGATACTGTCTCTGCAAATCATCTGCATAAAGAATCTTAATATCCTTTGGAAGAATTGGTTTAAGCTGAGGATAGCGGTCATAAAGGAAGAACTCAGTTCTCTGGATACAGCGGTAAACCTTCTTTACAATTTCGTGAAGATAGAAAACTGTACGATCTTTTGGATCGATTGCCATTTCCCAGTCCCACTGGTCAACATAGATAGAATGAATTGCATCGAGTTCTTCATCAGGACGAAGCGCATTCATATCAGTATAGATACCAAAGCCTGGTTCAAGTCCAAGAGATGTAATCTTAAGACGCTTCCATTTAGCAAGCGACTGAACGATTTCCATTTTAGCATCGCCGAGGTCTTTAACAGGGAAGCTTACAGGGCGCTCAACACCGTTAAGGTCATCGTTGATACCTTTTCCTGCGTCTACAAAAAGAGGTGCAGTAACACGGGTAAGGTTGAGTTCAGTGCTCAAGGCAAGCTGAAAGAAATCTTTAATTGCAACAATTGCGTGCTCGGTTTCGCGTGTTCCGAGAATTTGTTTATATTTACTTGGTAATTTAATCATAGTTTATTCCTTTTGTGTCACCCCGAACTTGTTTCGGGGTCTCATTAATGGATGCTGAAACAAGTTCAGCATGACACTCTATTCTCCATCATAATTTATAAGTGTAGTTACATTACAAGGTGCGAGAACGGATTTATAATTTAATGCGGGAAGACCGATTACGCCAAAGAAATCAGTAACTTCCCCGCCTCCCTGCTCAATCAGGTTCTTGGCAGCTGCGAGCGTGCCGCCAGTAGCAATCAAATCATCTACGACAAGATAGCGTCCGCCTTTTTTAATATCGGCTTTGTGAACTTCGATTGTCGCAGTTCCATATTCAAGGGCATAGCTGCACTGATATGTTTCACCAGGCAACTTACCTTTTTTGCGGATTAATACAAGAGGGATTCCTAGTTTTTCTGCAAAAGGTGCTGCAAAAATAAAACCACGGCTTTCAACACCGGCAACAGCATCGAATTTTACATCCTTATATTTTTCTATCATCTGATCAATACAGAATTTAAGAGCTTCAGGATTTACAAGAACTCCGGTAATATCATAAAAAAGAATTCCTGGTTTTGGAAAATCAGGTACACGGCGCACAGCCTTATCAAGCATTTCTATAGTCATAAGAAACCTTCTGAAAAATTAAAATAACACTCAATTATAATTCTTCTTAGGCTTTAGGGCAATAGCTAGTTAACAGCATTTCAACATCTTTAATAATTGAATCAGGTGTAGATGCACCGGCTGTTATTCCAACTTTATCAAGTGCAAAGAATTCTTCTGGAATTTCTGATGCACTCTGAATATGTGCAGCAAGCTTACAGTTTGCGGCCGCAGTCTGATAAAGTCGTTTTGTATTTGCAGAGTTTTTACCGCCTACTACAAGAACTCCATCCACCTGCTGACACAACTCCAAAAGTGCCTGCTGACGTTCGTTTGTTGCAGGACAGATTGTATTCATTACAGCAATATTATGAAATTTCTGTCTGAAGAGATTTTCAATTTTTTCGAATTCTTTCGGGCTATAGGTAGTCTGACTCAATAAAATTACATTTTTTTCTGAAGTATCATCATTACCTGAAATCTCAAAGTTTTTAGCTTCTTCAAAATCCTGAATCTGGCTGAAGTTTTCACCGGCATATCCAGCAATACCAATTACTTCTCCATGATTTCTGTCACCAGTAAGAACCACATAATCATTCTGACTGGAATAGCGTTCTACCATTTTCTGACTTGCTTTTACGCGCGGACAGGTTGCATCAATTATTACGCACCCGCGTTTTTCCAATGCATCTGTGACTGATGGAGCAACACCGTGAGCCCGGATTATTACTACGCTACCCTTTTCAAGACCTTCAATTTCTGACTCATCTACAATATGAAGACCTTTTTCTTCGAGAGAACGTAATGCATTTTCATTGTGGATTAATGGACCAAGAGAGTAAACTTTTTTACCAGGATTTTCTGCCAGCGCCTTTTCTGCTAATTCTACGGCACGCCTAACTCCAAAACAAAATCCTAATACAGATGCGCGGATGATTTTCATAAGCAAAGAATAGCAAAAAATAATAAAAAAAAATACCCTGTTCCATGGAACAAGGTATTTTAAGTACGATTAAAATGGTAAAGCTAAAAATTGCTTTCGCAATTTTTTTAACGCTTTGCTATTTATCACCGGCCGCCAGCGGCCTTACTCATCATCAGCATGAACATGCTTCAATGAGTGGTGTACACCATATTCTGGTTTCCAGTTCTTTCTTGATGCACTGATGAATCCGCTTGAAATGAGGATTGATGAATACATACCACAAATCAAACCTACGATCATTGCAAGAGAGAAGTCCTTGATGCTTCCTGTTGTAAATACGAACAGAGAAACTACTGCGAACAAAGTTGTTACAGTTGTCAAAACAGAACGTGTAAATGTATCAGACAAAGACTTGTTCAAGATTTCGTTGAAAGTTTTTGCTTCTGGCATCATCTTGAGGTTGTAGCGAACGCGGTCGAGAATTACGACTGTAGCGTTGATAGAGTAACCTACGATTGTAAGAACAGCAGCAAGAACTGTAGAAGAGAATTCCATCTGAGTCCAAACGATGAATGTGAACATAATCAAAGTATCATGGAGCAAAGCGATTACCGAACCGAGAGCGAAGTCCCAGTGGAAGCGGATTGTTGCATAAAGCCAGATAAGTCCAACTACAGCAATGAACATGATGATAGACTTGATAGATGTTGATTTTGACATACCAGCACCAATGAAGTCTGTCTTAACGATAGCAACCTTTTCTTTTCCGAATGCCTTGAAGAGCTTTTCGTTGATAGAGTTCTGAATTTCGTTCTGAGCATCGCCTTCGCTTACACCCATACGAATCTGGTAAGAAGCATCTGCTCCAGTACCAAGCTGTTTGATATTTCCACCTGCTTCACCAAGTGCATTACGAATATCATCTGTTGTAATTTCAGAAGTACCAGCTGGATAGATATAAATTGGTGTAGAAGTAAGCTGATTTGTAACAGCAGAGTTCAAGAACAATTTTGTAGAATCATAAGATGCGTTCTTTACTGTCATGTTTACATCAGCAATCTTGTTTACTTCAGCAGCAAGCTCACCAACAGTCTTTACAACTGCAAAGTTGAAAGAACGAGTTTCGTTATCTGCACCAGTACCAGAAATGATAACATCCATCTGACCAGCAGAAAGATCCAAAGTAACTTTTGCAGGACCATTGTAAGAAATTTCAGCAACAGGACTTGCTACACGAACTTCCTCAATAAGACCTGGACGGAAATCCAAACCAAGATTGATTCCTTTTACACAGAAACCAATAATACCAAATGCAATAATTGCACAACTTAAAATAGCAGCAGGAAGGAAGCCTTTATTAAAGTTAATTGTCTTTTTCATTATTTAATCCCCCAACCAATGCTTACTTTCTTAGCATGAAGAACATCTGTATCGAAGTCGAACATAAGGCGTGATACGAACAAAGCAGTAAATACAGATGAAACAACACCGATTGCAAGTGAAACAGCGAAGCCCTGGATAGCACCAGTTCCGAGCTGACTCAAGAAGATAGCAGCGATGAATGTTGTAATGTTAGAGTCCATGATTGCCCAGAATGCGTTATCAAAACCCATTGCAATAGCAGCTGGACGGCTCTTACCCTGACGGAGCTCTTCCTTGATACGTTCAAATACAAGTACGTTAGCATCTACGGCCATACCGATTGTAAGAATCATACCGGCAATAGAAGAAAGTGTAAGTGTAAGATTGAAAGCAGAAAGAATTGAGAACATCATGAAGAGGTTCAAAACCTGAGCAACTACAGCGTTGATACCAGATGCCTGATAGTAAACAAGCATGAAGATAAGGATGAGACCAAGACCAAGAAGAATAGCCTTAGCACCTGCACGAATTGCATCTTCACCAAGAGAAGCTCCAATTACCTGCTGGCTTTCTACCTCGAGAGGAACATTGAGCCAAGCTGTCTGGAGGACCTTCTTAATATTGTCTGCTTCTTCATAGCTGAAACCACCAGAAAGTGATACTGAACCACCTGTGATAGCTGTCTGAATGCGGGCATTAGATTTAACTTTGTTGTCGCTTACGATTGCAAGATTTTCACCTACGTGAGCACCTGTGAAGTCACCGAAGATTGTTGCACCTTCACCATCGAGCTGGAAGTGAACTTCTGGCTGATTTGTGAATTCATCTGATCCTACGATAGCAGATTTTACGTGCTGACCATCAAGAGCGATTTCCTTCTTTACAACAACCCAGTCATAGCGTTCATCAAGACCATATTCATCTTTTCTATATTCACCGAATACTTCGCAGTCTTCTGGAATTACAGATGGGTCCATCAATTCACCGATAGCATTGAAAGTTGTTGCAGGGTTCTGAGCATAGTATGCTTTGAAGGCATTTGTAGCATCCATATCTACAAGACGGAAGTTCAAAATACCCTTACCCATAATCAATGTATTGATTGCGTCTGCCTGAGCAGCGCCAGGAATTTCAATGTAGATTCTGTCATCGCCCTGCTGGCGGATGACAGGAGAAGTAAGACCGAATTTGTCGATGCGGCTTGCAAGATTCTCGATTGCATTAGCCATTGCCTCTTTCTTGAAATCAGAAGCATTTTCTGTAGCAACTGCATCACCCATAGATTCGAGGGCTGCATCCAAATCTGCCTTAACGATGATGTTCATACCACCAGAAAGGTCAAGACCAAGCTTTACAGAGTTTTCATACCAGCGCTTTGCCTTAAGGATTTCCTCACGGTAGCGTGTCTGGAAAACGGTCATAAAATCAAGTTCGCTGTCATATGCAGAAAGAACATCTTTCCATGTGAGTTCAGCAGGAACTTTCTTATCAAGAGCTTTGTATCTCTTGCTTACTTCTTTTTTAAGCCATGAATATTCATCAGTAATTGCTGATGTCAAATCAAGCTTTTTAATAGTGCGTACATCTTCTGCAGCTTTAAGTTCAGCATAGTTTTTAATGTTTTCTGTTGAACCCAAAGCAAGCTGCTGTACCTCTTTTGGTGTTCTTGCATACCAGCTGATAGATGGCCACAAGAAAACGAAACAAAGGGCAATAACAGCCAGCAGAACCAATAAACGAGTTCTTTTGTTCATTTTTTTATAGACTCCAATTATTTGTTTTCTTCAGTTGCTTCTGCGGCTTTTTCTGCTGCAACTGGTTCTGAAGATTTTTTACCTTTGAAAAGTTTTTTGCTCTTTGCTTCTTCAGCAAGTTTAGCTTTTTCAGCTTCTGTAAGCTCTACAGAAGAAATTGCTGTACGGTTGAATTCGAGTTTGCAGTCATCATCAACTTTTACGATTACAGTATTTTCTTTAACAGAAGATACAGTTCCGTGGATTCCTCCAATTGTGATTACTTTGTCGCCCTTCTTCAATGCGTCGAGCATTTTCTGTGTTTCTTTCTGTTTCTTATTCTGTGGACGAATCAAAAAGAAATAAAAAATAACGATAATGAGCAAGAATGGAAGAAGACTACCAATGAGTGACGAAGATGCTGATGCACTAGGAGCTCCTCCTGCCTGCAAAAATGGGATAAATGACATATAAGTTCCATCCTGTTTTTAAAATCTGATTATAAAATCAGTCTAAAAATTATAACACGAATTATTCTAGTAATCAATGATAATTTTTTGCGATTTTAAAATTATAATGGTTCTTCGATTACAGGCTTATTGCATAAGTTTTGTGAGAGCTTCGTTGAGTTTTTTGAAGGATGTGTCGTTTGGATTTATTGCAACTACCTGACGCAGATAGTACTGTGCTTTGCGGTAATCTTGTTTTGCATAGTAAAGCTCGTAAAGACGGAAAAGCGCATCGCTGTTACGAGGATTAGAAATAAGGCTTGAACGCAAATCTGCAAGTGCCTTTTCTTCTGTGAGCTGAAGATAACTTCTTCTATAGTAAAGATTACTCTTTACCTTTGCCGAAGCAGATCCCATAAGAGAATCAATATATTTTAAGACTGCGTCGCGGTTACCTACTTTACTGTAAGCAAGAATGTAAGACTGCAAAAGTATTTCATCAGAAGGATTTGCATCAAACTTTGCCTTTGCATATTCGTAAGCTTCATTATTCTTGCCAAGTTTAAGACAGATATTTACATATTTTTCTACAACAGCTGGAGTTACATCACTTCGCGAAATAAGATTTTTGCTGGCAGTATAAGCTTCCTGCCAGTTTTCACGCTGAATAAGACCATCAAGAGCATAGGTCATTGCTTCGGTATTACCAGGATTTTTTTCGAGTACACGTTCTGCAAGTTCATCAGCATATTTGCCTGCAACCGGAGAATCTGTTTCAGAAGAAATGCGGGCTGCAAACATAAGAGCATCAGTATTATCAGGATATAATTGAAGGGCCTTTTCCACAGTTTCTGTAGCGGCTGTAGTATTTTTACTCCAGTCCAGCTGAACGCGGGCACGAAGTACGAGATATTCTATAGAAGTATTATCCTGGCGGGCATAAACATCCAGAAGAGAAACCGCATGAATATAATCATTTTTCTGTATAAGAATTTTTGCACGGAATAAAAGGAATTCCAGATCATTAGGTGTCTGCTGGAGAACCCGTGCAACATATAATTCAGCTGCATCATAATCTTTTGAATCAAAGGCAATAAAGGCATTCTGTTTTAAGACAGCAATATCATTTGAGCCACCACTGATTCCACCAAGCACAGAAGAAGCTGTCTCAAGTTTTCCGTTATTTCTCAATACACGCGAATAAGCAAGACCTATTTCATCAGTTTCTTTTGAAGAGTTATAGGCTGCTTCAAGATATTTTTCGGCACTGTCGAAATTACGTTTTTTCTCGTAAACGCAGGCCATGATGTAATTTGCAAGAACAGAATCACTCTTTATTTCAAGCGCAGCCTTAACTGCATTTTCACAATTTTCATAAACTGAAATGTCAGCAGTATTATTCAGAATTACAAGAGCCGGCAAAAGAGTTGTAAGAAAATCAACATTACCTGTACTAGAATCAAAAATCCCCTGACGTACAGAATTCAAAGCTCCTGTATATGGAGTTTCTTCTGTTACAGCAGGAATATCCCAGGTAATTTTTTCAGAAGGCCATACCAGCTTCATTATTTCTGAAGAAACAAAAGTTAATACCTTACCTGCTTCATCAAGTTCAGAACCATGAGTTTGACGCAGAGCACTCATTGCTGAACGCAAAGAATCTGGACTTCCGTTTTCTACATCTGCCATAATAGCAGAATCAATTTTATAGAAGTAAGTACGTTGATTTTTTACAGATGGAAGTTTTATTGAGTCGGCATTTTCTGTAGAGATTGCTTCCTGCTCTACTGCTGCAGATGTTTCTTGAGAAGTTTTTGAAGATTGCTTTGACTTTTTTTTCTTTGAAGCAGAATAAACCGGACTGCACAGAATTAGTGCAGCCACAAAAATGAGAACAATCGACTTTTTTTCAAAAGACTTAGTCAAATTTCCACACCCGGTTAGTCTTCATCTTCCAGTTCAGAACGAATTGATGATTCCTCGTCTGAAAATACCCCCGTCTCCTCATCAGAAAAAACAAGCTCATTGTGCCTTTGTTGAGCCAGGAAAAAGAGCACAAGAAAAACTGCTATCGAAACCATAAAAAGTGGTCCAAGTGAACAAGCCACAGACTTAAAGGACAGTTTTACAATTCCAAAAGAAAAGAGTGAATACCACAAGCCCATTCCAAACAAGGTAACAGATGGTATTACAAAGCCAAACTTAAGTCTACCATATTTCATACGGCCTGCAATAAACCATAAAAGTCCGGCAATTTCACCGAACAGCGGCCAGAATTCTTTAATTGTAAATGGAAAAACAAGCTCCATAAAAAGAGCAAGAATACTCCAGCAAAGATACAAAAGTCCAACAAAAAGATGGAAAAACTTTTTAGTGAATTTGCGTGAAATGATTATTCCAGAAAGACCTATTCCAGCCTGTAAAATCAGAAAAGTAATATTTAATACATTTACCGACTTTGAAATAGGATTTAAGATTGTAATTACGGCACAAGTAATAACAAAGAGAATACCAAAGATGTTTAGTACACGTATTGGCTTATGCCCCTTTAAATCTTTCATATCCATATAATACCCGTAAAAGTTAATCTTTACAATAACAAATCACTATGCTAAATTTAAAAACATGAAAGTATCAAAACTGTTACCTGCAAAAGTATTTCTTTTTTTAGTATTATTTATATTTTCGGCCTGCAGGGGCGGCAATTCAATTAAAAAAAATACAAATACCTTAAATCAGCAGGAAGAATTACAGAATCTTCTTGAATTCGAAAGCTTAAATGATAAACAAAGATATTCTATTATAAAGCAGATGGCTGACAGTCTTCTTGCACAAAAGGATTATCAGGGATTAATTCTTTTTCTTACAGACTGGGTAGATAAAAATCCTGGAGATATGTATAACTCATACTGGCTTTTGATGACAGCTTATGCATATCTTTCTACTGGAGCTGAGCCTGTTGCAGAATATTATTTTGACCGCATTTTGCAGCAATGTCAGGACCTGCTTGTAAAAGGCAATTCCGTTCACTTTATCTGCCTTCAAAATCTGATTCAGATTAGTAAGACACCATCTCACAGAATTAAATATTTTAACGAATTGATAAACCGATTCCCACAGAATGTAAACACTACAGAGCTTTATCTGCGACTTGCTCTTGAATATCAGAATGACAGTCAGTGGTCTCAGGCACTTAAAACTTACTCACAGTTTCTGAAACAGCCGGATGCAACTACTATTCAGATTGCAGGAGAACCAGATGCCTATAAAAATGCCCGCCATCTTATAGATTTTAACAATTCTTCTAAGGACTGGACTTTTGAAAGCCTTCCAGCACTTGAAGAAGCAGTTAAAAAAGCAATCCGCAATTATGACTGGCGTTCGCTTGATAAATATAAGGCAAAGGTAAACTTCTTTTCTATGTCATGGAAGCAGGATGAAAATGATGCAAACGCTCAGGAAGAGTTTTCTATGTATTCCTGGATGAGAGGAAAGAGAATCCGTTATAGCGATACTCTTGATGAAGCATCAAATCCAAACGAAGCATATCTTCGCACCTGGGGCTGGAACTCATACGTTTCTGTATGGTATCTGTACTTCCGTAAGGTTGACTTCCCTCTGGATCCGGATATTCATGGTAACTGGGAATGGGCTGGAATTTATCTTGGAAATAAACTGTAATGAAAAAAGTATTTGTTATTGCGCTGATTTTTTGTACTGCACTTTTATTTGGTGAAACAGATCCTCTGGTCAAGCCCGAGGATGACATTGGGTTGATTTCCTTTACTGAAGAACCTATGGAAGAAGAGGTTGTAGAAGATGAAGCTTTTCTTGAGCTCTTAAAAACAGCCCTTGTTCCAGAATTACATTCTCTCGATACACCGCCAGAGGCAGAAAAACCTGTTTACACTCCCCTTTCATTTATCAGCGAAGAAGAAATTGCTAAACCAGAAGTCGAAGCCTTTCGCAAGCTTTATCTTTCTCCAAAATGGAGTGCCCTACTGAAAGCTTATCTTGAAAGTGCAATGGAATATCGTCTGTATGTTCGTAAAGCCGTACAAGATGCCCAGATGCCGGAAATGCTTGAATACCTTCCTGTAGTAGAATCTAATTATAAAACAAGTGCAAAATCCCGTTCAGGAGCAATTGGCATGTGGCAGTTTATGGCAAATAGCGTATGGCCATTTTTGACTCTGAATGATTTTGTAGATGAACGCTTAGATCCATGGAAATCTACAGATGCGGCGCTGAAAAAACTTACAGACAATTACAATTATTTTAACGACTGGCTGCTTGCAATTGGAGCCTATAACTGTGGCGTTGGAGCAATGTCTAAAGCAATAAAAAAGGCAGATGGAAACAAAGATTTCTGGTACCTTGCAGAAAACGGATATCTTTCAAAGCAGACAGCAGAATATGTACCTAAACTGATTGCAATTGCTGACCTTGCAATTAACAGTGAATACTATGGTATAGATCTTCCAAATCACAAAGAAGAATTCGAAATCCTCGAAAATGAAAAAAACGGAAACTTTGATTACATCACTGTAAAAAAAGCGTATTCTCTGAATCAGCTAGCTCTGGAAATGCGGCTCGATAACGCAACTCTCAAACGACTGAATCCTTCATATACAATGGGAATGACACACCCTTCAAAACAAAGCGAAATCCGCCTGCCACTTGGCATGAAACAATCTGCTTTGGATGCTTTGGAAAACATTACCCCTGTAGAGTTCCCGATTAAGTACAAGGTTGAAGCTGGAGATTCTCTCTGGTCAATTTCCAGAAGATATAAAACAACAGTTCAGGCAATCTGCGAACTAAATGATATAAAAGAAAACGCAATCCTCAAAATTGGAAAAATACTTTATATTCCTTCAAAATAAGCCGATTATAAATTGAAAAACAATAGCCGTCATCCCGAACTCGTTTCGGGATCTATTAAAAGATGCTGAAACAAGTTCAGCATGACGTTGCCTTTTTGCGGAGTATTTCATGTCAATTAGAAAGAAGCTATCTTTTCTGTTTCTCATTTCTACGATTCTCTCGTCACTTTTTGCACAGACAACACAAAATTACGACACAAAAATAGAAGCAATCAGTTCCATCAACTGGATTACAAAAGAATTTGTTACAAACATCGCGCTCGATGCAAACAAGGCAAATATTCAGATGCCATCAGGAAAGAAAGTTGCATCTACTTACATCAAATCAAAAATGCTTCCATTAATTCAACCTCCCCTGCTCTCACTTTTTGAAAACTCAGAAAATGATCTTTCAGAAGCAATTATTAATGACGATCTTTCTCTAGACCAGGTATACCACTTCATTATGGGCGGTCACAAAACTCCAGACGTTTTTTCTAAAGATTTAAAATACCTGAACACAACAAATACAACCAACATCAACGATATTGGAAAACTGCTTGTTCGACACAACTATCCGTTTAATCCTCAAAAGCCTATTGAATATGTTCCTTCTCGTGCATTCAGTGGAATCATAATCGATGCCCGCGGAGCATTTCCTGTTCACGGAGAATATGTAAAGAGCGAAGTTTATGCCTGCTTCTTCCCTCAAATCTGGGATGACCAGATGACAAGTATCTACGAAAAAAATATTGTTTCACCAGCTATCGTAACCAGCAAAGGTCTCGTTGGCTATCATTATTCTGATGATACATCTCTTTACGAAGACCGCGTTGGAGCAGATCCGCTTTACATTAAAGCAACTCAGGTTTACGGCCGTAACCGTACCGACCCGATTATTAAACACCGCGACGCATTAAAGATTCTTACTGTGCCGGAAAACATCAATCTTTTACAGGAAGGCAAGGTTGTAATTCTTCTGGATAAGGAAAATCTGATTTACGACATCTCGGTACCAGAAAAAACTCCAGCTTACTACATTAAGTATAATGCCGTAAAACAGTATTTTTATGAGAACAAAATTCCTGGTGTAACAGTTTCTGATTCAAGCATTGGATTTATGTTCGATGTAAACATTCGCTTCTATCCAGATTCACCGGAATTATTGCCTGCAGAAAGCAGCCGCATTGAGTTAATAGCAGAACGCTTAAAAGAGATTCTTAAAGATGAAGGCTATACAATTTTGATTGAAGGACATACAGCAGATGTTGGTAAGCCGGTTGGCCAGCTGAATCTTTCGATTGAGCGAACACGAACAGTTATGAATGCCTTGATTGATGAAGGACTCGACGAGAATATTTTTACTTACAAGGGCTTTGGCGGAACTATGCCGGTAGCAGATAACGATACAGAAGCCGGACGTGCACAGAACAGACGCGTACGAATTATTGCTCGCCCACGTGCGACATATATTCAGCGCGACTGGAACTAAGTCCAGCCTCTTATTTTTTCTTAGATTTTTTAGCTCTTTTTTCCATATACATAAGGGAATCAGCCTCGCTTAAAAGCGGGGTTATTTTATATCCAACTTTTTCCGACGGATATGTAACAACACCCATACTTATGGAAATTGAAAATCCTAATTCATTACCACCAGACCAGATTTTACAATCTTCTTCAATCTGATTTCGAATACCTCGCAAGGCTTCTTTTGTAAGCCCCGGACTTATGATTGCAAATTCATCACCACCAATTCTGGCAATTATATCATTTGAACGGAAGTTACTTTTAAGAATGATTGATTCTGCAATAATTGCTTTATCTCCTGCCTCGTGTCCGTAATCATCATTAATTTTCTTGAGCCCATCCATATCGCAGTAGATAATCATGCCGCCCTGTTCCATTGCTTTTGCAAACTTAAGAGTAGTCTCACCAAAGGAATAAAAGCCGCGGCGATTATAAACACCAGTCAGTTCATCTGTACTTGCAATAAGGTCCAGTTCATCAATTCTTTTACGTACACGAGAAGTTTCGCTATGTGCAAGAGAGAAAGAATAAACAGAAGCAATTGTTGAAGCCAAAAGCCTGACGAAAAGATCATAAATTAAAGACTCATAAGTTCCAGGTCTTATAATGATATATCCATATTGCAGGGTACTGTGATAGATTGAAAAAACAAGAACGCCATCAGAATCAAACTGAATAATTCCATCAGGAAGCATTTTTTCTTTTGGATTACACTTTATCTGATGTTTCTCGTTCTTTGAATCGAAACCAGTTTTATCATCGAAACCTGCAAAAAGATGTGCACTCTTTGGCAAATGGAAATAATCAAAAGGAGTTGTCATTTCTATTGGCTTTTCATAAAGCACTATAGCACAGGCAGAGATTCCGAAAGAACGTATATCATCATTTATACGATTTCTTAGCTGATCATAAGTCATGTCTGACTGCATTTCTGTATAAAAGGTTGTGGTCTGGTAAAACTCACCTTTTTTTCTATACCATTCGGTTCCACTAGTTGTACGGAGATATGGATCGCGTTCTTCTGATTCAAAATCAAAATTACGTGCATGAGGTGCGGTTTTATCATAAGGCACGCGACGGGTAGATTCTCGCATTACAGGAATAGCCTGCATTACAGAAAGTTTATCTGCCGGTTTTCCATTGATTTCTCTTATAAGATTCATTCCGGCAAGATAGCCCTGCCCTTCGAAATTCTGTTTTATTGTAGTAAGGGTCGGGATACTGTTATCTGCATAATAAAGATTATCAAAACCAACTACACAAACATCTGATGGAACCTTTAATCCAATTTCTGCACAAAAATCCATTGCAGCAAAAGCCATTTCATCGTTCATACAGATAATGGCATCATAATCAAAAGATCCCAGGTCTTTATAGGCTACCCGTAAATCTTCGAGCGCAGGACCATAACTTAACATAGACTTCCAGACAGTAACCTCTTCCTCTGAAATTCCATGCTCAGAAAGAATTTGTTTTATGTTTTTTATACGATTCTTTACTTCCGAAGAATTACCTCGAACTCCCAGAATAGCAAATTTATGACACTTCTGACGTTTTATAAGTTCTTCAATTATTGATTCGTAAGCTTCCTGATTATCAACAATTACAGACGGAATTCCAGGAATCTCCATGGAAATGTTTGCAACCGGTAATGGCTTAAAAGATTTGATATAAGATGCAACCTCAGCTTTTGTCAGAGAATGCATGATTGTACCGGAGATAAAAATCGCACCATCCAGATTTTTTGATGAGACAAAAGATGAAACTGCAACGTTCTGATAATCAAAGGCTCCGCTTAAATCCTGAAGCCTTCCAATAGAAAATACGACTAATTCAGCAGATTTTTCCTGGCATGCTAGTGACACACCTCTGATAATCCGCTCGGCGTATTCCGAAATTACATAATCAATTAAAAGCCCTATCCGCATTTGTTTATACCGTATAATATATTTTTAACTTATTTTTAACTTTAACATTTTGGGCTATGTTAATTATAGGGTATAAATAAGCATTTGTCATTAAAAATCGGAATTAATAATTTCCAGCGATTTTGCCTGATATTTTGGAAGAAATTTCTTTTTTGTGCCTGTAGCAAACTGGACTTCTATAACAAACTCGCCGGAATTACTGTAAGCAGCAACAACAGCGCCTTCTCCATAGTCATCATGATATACATGTGTACCTTTTTTCCATTTTTTAACAAGACCTTCGTCTTCTGAAGAGGATGACGAATTGCTTTCAAAGGCCGATGCATCGCGTCCAAACTGGCCGTATGGTGAAGTTTTACGAGTTGAAAAACCGAATGGCGCCTGCCCTATTACAGTAAAGGCTTCTGCAGATTCTTTTATGAAAGGACTTGGGCGCATAAAATCCCAGCGGCCATAGAGGCAGCGTTTTGCAGTTGAAGTTACATAAAGTTCATCGCGGGCTCGGGTAATTCCAACGTAAAAAAGACGGCGCTCTTCTTCGAGTTCTGCACCAGTTTTATCCATACGCGGGAACACTCCTTCTTCAAGACCTGTAATGATTACGCGGTTATATTCCAGACCTTTTGTATTATGAAGGGTGATAAGAGTGACAGCATCATCTCCAACTGCCTGATTTTCAGCATCGAGAGTGCGGTCAAGATTAATTGCATCAAGAAACTGTAAAAGACCTTCCATTGTACACTTGTACGGAACAGCTGTATTTACAAGTTCCTGAAGGTTCTGTACTCGGGTTGTTCCTTCAATCTCATCTCCTGCCTTATGATATTCATCCAATGCAGAATCGTGGATTATGCGCTCTACAAAATCAGAAAGAGCCTTGTTTTCATCAAAACAATCTGCAAGTGTATCGAAAAGTTTTATAAAGTTTGCAGCACCTTCAGCAGCTTTTTTTGAAAGGCCTCCAGACTGCTGCTGCTGTTTACGTACGTTCTCAAGCAAATCTGAATAAACAGGAACACCCTCTTCATTAAGAACGACAGCAGACTCCATCAATTTGTCTTGAGTTTTTTCGCCGATTCCACGCGCTGGCTTATTGATAATTCGGCGGAAAGATATTTCATCTTTATGATTTGCAACAAAAGAAAGATAAGCAAGTGCATCTTTGATTTCTTCACGCTCGTAGAACTTAAGAGAGCCGACAACTACATAAGGAATCTTTCTGTGCAAAAATTCTTTTTCAAAACCAAGCGATTGAGCATTTGTTCGGTAAAGAACAGCCCAGTCAGAATATTTTGCACCACCTTCAAGAGATTTTTTTATGAGGTCTGCGGTAAAGGTTGCTTCGGCATTCTGGTCTGGCAGAAAAGCAAGAACAGGCTTTTCACCTTCTCCACGATCTGCAACGAGTGTTTTTTCCAAACCAGCATGATGATTTTTCTTAACGACCAATTCTGCGGCTTTTAAGATTTTTCCAGTTGAACGGTAATTTCGTTCCAGTTTTATGATTTCTGTACCAGGGAATTTTTCTGGGAATGTCAGAATATTTTCTACTTCAGCACCGCGGAATTTATAGATTGACTGGTCATCATCACCGACTACGCAAACATAAGTATCACTTCCCTGCTTTACCCCAGAAAGACTCTGTAAAAGTCTGTACTGCGCAATGTTTGAGTCCTGATACTCATCGACCATTACCACTTTAAAACGATTGTGAATATAATCCGCAATATCGCTGTAGGCTTCCAGAATCTGAACGGGAAGCATAATAAGGTCACCAAAATCGGCATTACCGGTAGCACGAAGACGCTTTTGATATTTTGAATAAATGTCGTTTAAATCAAACTCACTGCCAATTGCACTAAGATCATCTTCTGGAGTAAGGCAGTAATCTTTACACAAAGAAATCTGATGAGCTGCAGTGCGGACTTCTTTTGCAGAAAGCGAAGGCTCGGCCTTTTTAATCAGAGTTGCAACATCGTCATCATCATAAACTGTAAAAGAAGGCTCTAGACCGGCGTGTTCTGCATATTTACGTAAAAACCAGGAACCAAAAGAGTGGAAGGTTCGAATCTGAGCATCAGCTGCGCGTTCGTCAATTGCAACGGCTCGTTCGCGCATTTCATTTGCTGCCTTTTTTGTAAAGGTTACCGAGAGGATGCTCCATGGGTCAATATTCTTTTCACGGATAAGATACGCAATCTTAGTTGTAATAACGCGGGTTTTTCCGGAACCGGCACCTGCAAGAATTAAGAGCGGAGAACCTTCATGTACAACGGCAGCCCGCTGCTCTTCATTGAGTATATCGAGATAATTATTGTCCGGCATGTTTTTTACTTTTTTCTCTATAGAGTTCTTTATCTGCTTCTTTCAAAAGCTGTTTGAGCACACTTGATTTCTGTAAATCTACAGCACCAAGGCTTATAGACAAAGTAAACGGGAGCTGATTTTCTATGGAAACTTTTTTACAAAGCATATCAATTTTAAGCCTTGTATTTTCCACATAATTCATTTTCATTCCAAGTGCAACAACACCAAACTCATCTCCACTAAGACGGCCAACAACATCAGAAGAACGGAATATGTCTTTTAATACACGGGCCTGAAGCATAAGTGCCTTATCGCCCATATCGTGTCCGTAAGTATCATTAATCTTTTTAAGCCCATCCATATCTGCAAAGAAAATTACACCAGAGGTATCTGTCTCCTGCAGAATATCGAGAGCAGCCTGCCCTTTTTCTATAAAGCCACGTCTATTCAAGATTCCAGTAAGATCATCCATTCGAGACTGTAAAGCGAGGTCTGTTTTTTCGCGCTCAAGATTTCGGCCTTCCTGAATCTTACTTGTATAATCATAAGCCTGCGCAACTGCATTCATTATGATTTTAAGATAAACGTTATAATCGGCAAACTTATTCTCTTTTATACGGCACATCATATAACCGTAATTTGTTTCACCCATAAAAATAGGATTAAGAAGGAAAATACCGCTTATATCATCCATTGAACGGGCTGCAAAGATTTTTTCATGAGGATTAAAGGTGACTCCCGGCCTAAAGAGCTCGGTATTTTTTACTTCCGTATAGAACATATGAAGGTCAACAGCATCCGGAAGGCAGAATTCCTGTTCATTATCTATAAGCTGAACTTCCTTAAAGAAATGGAAGGCAAGTCCGCTTAACGCGCATTCCTGTACAATGTATTTGAGATTAAAGAACATCTGCTTGAGGGTATTAAAACCTCGAACAGTATCAAGCAGTGTAACTACCGTATTTTTTTCGTTAAGGGCAGTAACAAATTGCATTGCCCCATTACTCTTTTCGCTTGTATCAGGATGGATTTCACCATCTGAAGTTTTATAAACCGACTGAGACTGGGCTTTTGAAATACAACCACAAGACTGTCTGAATTTAGGTAAAAGCGGAATTAAGATTTCATGCTTTACTGCTTCACCATCAAGAATTCTGTCTGCAATTTCTGCAGCCTCGTATCCCTGGCTGTAAATATCCTGATTGATGGTAGAAAGTTTTGGAGACATCATACTTGCAACTATGGCATCATCAAAACCAATAACCTTTACATCTTCTGGAACACGAACTCCAATTTCTTCGAGTCCACGGATACATCCAGAAGCCATCATATCATTTGCACAAACTATTGCATCAAAAGGAATATCATTTTTTGATTTGAAGCGACTGACTATTTCATCGTGAGCCTTAAAGTCTGTAAAGTTTCCGTCATAAACCATTTCAGGGAAGAACGGCAGATGGCAGGAATCCAGTGCAGAAGTAAAAGCATCATAGCGTTCAAGAGCTTCTTTTGATTTTGTCTGATTTGCCGAAAAGAATGCTATTTTTTTGCAGTTATGCTCTTTTTTAAGATGATTAATAATTTCTTTGTAGCTTTTACGGCAGTCTGCGCTAATAACATGACTATGTTTTGTTTGTGGATCAAGCGCAATGGAAATAACAGGACGAGGTTCAAAAGCCTGAAGCATTTCGCGTAAACGAGTTTCAGACATTTGAGATGCATAAACTCCGCTTACACAGATAATTGCGTCGAATTCTTTTGATTTAGCATATTCAAAACCGGTACAATACTGGTAATCGAAAGTACCTGTGTTTATGCCCGGAATTCTAGTCTGAATTATAACGACTTTTACTTCTTTTCCGCGAAAATAATCTGATATACCACTCAAAATATCGAGGCTATATTCAATATTGAATGTCGGTATTAAAACTGCAATAACCTTCATTTGTTAAGTCCGATTATAATATTATACACTAATAAATGAATTTACGCTCGTTTTTTCCGTTGAATTTTCGATAAATTTTCTTGAATCTGGAATCTAAGTCAACTCCAGTGCTGGCAAGAACTTTTACAGTAACAACCGAACCTGGAATTATATTTGAAACAGCAGCCGCGTCATCCATATCGTAACGGATTACTACAGAACCATCTACTTCTGGAGCCTGGAACCAGGCACGGCCAATAGCAAGCCCTTCGTCTTCTGCCTCAACGATTTCTTCAACCAGAACATTAAGTTCTTTGCCAACATAAGAGTTTAAGTGTTCAGCAGTAATTGCAGTCTGGAGCTCTTCGAGATGTGCGGCACGGACTTTTGCAGTTTTTGCAGGAACACGGCCTTTCATGCTGTAGGCAGGAGTATCTTCTTCGCGACTATATGGGAAGCAGCCCGACCAGTCCGGCTGTATTTCACTGAGGAAGCGTGCTGTATTTTCGGCAGCTTCGTCTGTTTCGCCAGGGAAACCTGTAAGGAAGGTTGTGCGAAGTACAGCTCCAGGAAGTGAACTGCGGATTTTTCTAACAAGCGCAGTATACTCTGTAAATGAGCCGGTACGGTTCATTGCAAGTATGATTTTGTCATCACCACTCTGGAACGGGATGTCAAAATATGGCAAAAGGCGGCCCTCACCTTCTTTAATTGCCTGAATGATATCGTCACTAAAGTGGTCTGGGTGAATGTAAAGAGGTCTTACAATAAAGTCGCCTGGTATTGCTGTAATTTTTCTAAGCAGACTTGCAAGAGAAGTTGCAGTGTCTGTACCGTATGCTGCAAGATCCTGTCCAATAAGATTGATTTCGTATACACCGTCACTCACAAGCTGTTTGATTTCTGTAAGGATTTCTGACTCGCTGCGGCTACGAAGCTCGCCACGGATAAGAGGGATTGCACAGAAGGAACAGTGATTTGAACAGCCCTCGGTGATTTTGACAAAGGCAGAGCCCGGGAAGTTGAAGAGAACCGGACGCGCACCGCCACATACGCCTTTTTGCTCAAAGGTTTCGGCGCCACGCTCTTTTTTAATACCATCCATAAAATCAGCAATTTTAGAAAGATTACCGTTACCAAAAACTCCGTCGAGTTCCGGCATCTGTTCTATAAGCTGATTTGCATAACGCTCAGCAAGGCAGCCTGTAAGCACAAGCTTTGCTTCCGGATATGCTTTCTTGATATCATAAATTGCGTCGATAGATTCTTTTTTTGCTGATTCAATAAAGCCGCAGGAATTAACAAGAATAAAATCGGCTTCGCTGGCATTGAGAGTGAACTCATAACCGCGTTCCATTAAAAAGCCCGCAATGAGCTCACCATCAGTCTGGTTTTTAGCACAACCGTGCTGGTCAATAAAAAATTTCATAAGAGTCCTGAATGAGAAAAAGAATTAATCCAATTCAAGTACAACGAGTTTGTACTTACCGTCGGTATCTTTAATCCACTTGATATCTTCTACGAAAATCTGACCTGCTGTACCAATATCAAGATCAAAAGATTTAGAGTCTGCAATGATAGTAATCTTTACAGTATTGAAGTTAGACATCCACAGACGAATACCGTTACGAGGAGTTGCAGTAAACAAGTCGCCGCGTGCAAAGTAAGACTCAACAGACTGAGAATTATCTACACGGTCACGGAACAAACAAGGACCTCGGAAGCTTGCGTTAATTGTAAACGGATAAGCACGGTTATCTTCGTGGATAACTTTATATGGATGATTTGATTTAACTTCAGACGCAAATGGAATTTCTTCCGATGCAACTGCTGTTGCTTCAACTGCCATTCCATGACGAAGGAGAATACTTACCTCTGCTCCACGGCTTTCATCTGTTGAAGAAACATCTGAAACATAAACAATCATATCAGATGCATTATCGCCGTTGATATCAAGTTCAGATTCTTCTGCAAGTTCAATATAGTAAACTCCAGATGGAGTATCGATTCCAAAAGCTGAAAGTGTATCGCGTACAGTAAGAATAATTTTTCCATCATTTTCTGTAGGAATAAAGAGCTGGTCTCCCTTATAAACGCGCTGTGTAAACTTTTTATCAGTAAGTTCATACTGACGGTTCTTCATTGCACTGGAAACTACAACACCATCTTCAGTCTTATTCTTCTTTTTGATGACAAGCATTGTAAGAACAATTCCAACTACAGCAATAAGAAGAACAGAAGGAATTATGATTGCAGGCAGAAAATATCTAGGCTTATGGCGCTCATATAAGCCCTGAGGAAGAGGAGCTTCCTGAATCTGCTTATTGCGATAAAGCTTTAAAAGAAATTCAGAATCCAGTTCAAGATAATCAGCATAATTCTTAAGGAAGCCTGTCATATAAGCTTCACCTGGGAATACTGCGTTATCTTCGGCTTCAAGGCCTGCAAGATATCTTTTTTCTATAGAGATTTCGCGGCTGGCGCGGTCAAGGTCAATCTGTTTAGCCTCACGGGTTTTCTGAAGCAGTTCGCCGTAACTTTCCATTCTCAACTACTCCGTGAACAAGAAATTATTGTAGTTATTTGCCGAAGAAGGCGCATCGTAAACAAAACGCTGCTCAGAAAGATTCTGATTCAAAGTGTAATCAAAGAAGTTGAATACAAATTCTTCTCCCTTTGGAGTTACAGCCTCAATACGGCGGATAAGTTTTGTATCATTATTGATTGCAAGCTTAATATATCTGAAGGCTTCTGATGCGCTTTTTCTTGTAAGAATCAGTTTTACAACCATTTCATCAGAACCTTCTTCGAGAGGCTCCGGATTCTGGCCAGTTTCGTATGCTACTGTATAATAGCGTGACATAAGCGAGAGCCCCTGTGGTGTTGAAAGAGTTGCCGCATTATTTGTATTGTCTGGAGAAACCTGCTGCTGAAGCACAGCCTCTGCAGGCTCTTTGATGTAAATAGTAAGAATATCGCCATTAAAACAGATTACCTGCTCCGGTGGATTTGTATAGTCCATTCTAACAAGATTTGGAGCCTTGAACGAAAGTTTTCCGGCAGATTCAGTTTTTTCGATTTTAATTTCGAAATCAACCTCGTAATCTTTTATGGTTCCGTAGTATTCTGATATTGTCTTAAAATAAGCACTCGCCGTTGTAATATTCTGCGCAAATAAAACAGTTGAAACAAAAAGTGCGCAAAAAGAAATAAGAAGCTTTTTCATATCATTGTATTATATAAAGAAAACGGAAAATTGTCTATTTGAAATAGCATTGTCATTCCCGGACTTGATCCGGGAATCTATAACTATCAGTTATGTACAGATTGTCGGGTCAAGCCCGACAATGACATTAATTTTCAGTTTTCTTAGCACGCGGTTTTCGAGTTTTCTTTTCTTTTACTTCAGATGTAGAAACGTCAGAACTCTCTGATTTTCCAGCAGCTTCTGTAATTGCTTTACAGTGAGCCTCTCCCTTTACAATCTCATAGAACTCTTTGCCGTCCATTGTTTCAATTTCAACAAGGCGGTTTGCAATATAATCCAGAAGTTCCTTGTGCTTTGAAAGGAGTTTTACAACATAGTCGTAGCGCTCGTTCATTATGCGGGCAATTTCTTCATCGATATAATTCTGTGATTCTTCACTGAATTCACGGATGAGGTTTGCATCGCCGCCACGAGCACCAAGTACACCTTTACCAAGTGTCATGTTCTTGAACTTGTCTGACATACCAAAGTCGGTAATCATGCGCTTAATAATGTCTGTAGCACGGGCAATATCATTTGAAGCACCTGTAGAAATGTCACCGAGGATAATCTGTTCTGCGGCACGTCCACCAAGTAAGCTGTCTACTTCGTCCATCATATCCTTACGGGTCTGAATGAACTTTTCTTCACCTTCTTCGCGGTACTGTGTAAAGCCGCCTACTCCGTGGCTACGTGGTACAACTGTAATTTTATTTACAGGCTCGTGGTCTGGATTGAAGGCTGCAACAAGTGCATGTCCTGTTTCGTGAACAGAAACAAGACGCATCTGTTTTTTATTGTCTTTACGGCTCTTCTTTTTAAGACCAATGCTTACCTTATCAATTGCATCGTTAAAATCTTCCATAGTTACTTTCTTACGGCCATTTCGGACAGCAAGAAGGGCAGCTTCGTTTACGACGTTTGCAAGGTCTGCACCGGCAAAGCCTGTTGTTCCGTGAGCAATTGATTCAAAATCAACATCTTTATCAAGTTTTACGTTCTTTGCATGGATGCGGAGAATCTCTTCACGTCCTTTTACATCCGGCTTTTCTACTGGAACCTGACGGTCAAAACGACCAGGACGCAAAATTGCAGGGTCAAGAACGTCTACACGGTTGGTTGCGGCAAGCACAATCAAACCTTTTTCATTATCAAAACCATCCATCTCAACGAGGAGCTGGTTTAAAGTCTGTTCACGTTCATCGTTACTGCTGAATCCGTTTGCACGGCTCTTTGCAAGAGCATCGATTTCATCAATAAAAATAATACAAGGAGCTTTTTCTCGGGCCTGTTTGAACAAATCGCGAACACGAGAAGCACCAACACCAACAAACATTTCAACAAAGTCTGAACCGGAAATGCTGAAGAATGGAACTCCAGCCTCACCAGCAACAGCACGGGCGAGCAAAGTCTTACCAGTTCCAGGGTCACCTACAAGCAGAACACCCTTTGGAATCTTACCACCAATGTCTGTATATTTTTTTGGAGATTTCAAGAAATCTACAACTTCTACAAGCTCTTCTTTAGCTTCGTCAACACCGGCAACATCAGCAAAACGGGTTTTTATTTTACCCTCTTCTACAACTTTTGCACGAGAAGAACCAACACTGAAAATACTTCCGATTCCGCCACCACCAGAACCGCCGCCCATCTTTCTAAAGAGGAAGAAGTACATGAGGAAAATCAGGCCGAATGGAACAATCAGATTCAAAAGCAACTGAAGGAACCAGTTATTCTGTTTTGCAGCAAATTTATAGTGAATGTTATTTTCTTCAAGGAAATCCAGGAAGCTCTGGGTAAGTACTGCAGAAGTTTTATACTGGGTTACAGACTTAGAAGATGGAACATTAAAGAGTTTTAAGCCCTTACCGCCACTTACTTCTGTTTCCAGAACTTTACCATAGCCTATGAAATAGCTGTCGCTGATTACAACAGATTTAATTTCGCCATTTTCAATCTTTGTCTTAAAATCTGAATAATCAATCAAGTCTTCTGATTTTGGGAAAAGGAAGAATTCTGCCATTGCAACTGCAAACAAGGTTAGAAGCAGAATCGGCCAAAAAGGAAACTTCTTTTTTCCATTATTCTTATTCTTTTTGTTTTTATCATCCTCACCCTGTGGACCAGGAAATTTGAAGAACTTATATGGATCGTTTTCGTCGTTCTGTGGTTTGTTTTCGTTGTTCTGATCTTCTGCCATTGCTGTTTCCTAAAATATTCGTTACTATTTCGCGTACTGCTACTTTTAATATAGTAAAGATATTGAAAATTTTCCACTAAATTCGACTTTCATAAGAATCTGCTTAGAAAAAAAGTTCAAAAATAACAAAAATATCAAAAATATTGCTAAAGTTAATTTTTCTGAATCCGAAAATCAGAGAAGAATACCCGTATTATGTGCGGATTTTCGTAAATTCAAGGAGGAAAGCAATGGCTTACCAGAACGCTTATGCTGCATATCAAAAAACAAATGTAAATACTGCGAGTCAGGGAAGACTGGTTGTTTTACTTTATGAAGGTGCTGTAAAGCATCTTAAAGCGGCACTTAATCTGTTTGATATGAATGACAAATTAAAGGCCGGAGACATTGAGCAGTTTGGTATTCATCTTCAAAAGACACAGGCGATTATTACTGAGCTTCAGGTTTCGCTTGATATGGAAAAGGGCGGAGATATTGCCCGAAACCTTATGTCTTTGTATGTATACTTCAACGAAGAACTGATGGATGCAACTATCAGCCACAATAAACAGAAAATTGAGTTTGTACTTAGCAAGGTTGATGAACTTGCTGATGCCTGGAGAAGTATTGCAAACAGTACAGCAAATGCTCCGGCAGCAAAAGTACAGAGTGCATTGAATATTCAGGGGTAAGCCTATAATCGAAAATCCGTTAAAAAACGAGCCGGCAGGGTCGTTTTAGGATTATCGAAAGAACGGCTCAGAGGCAAGCTGTGCTTGCCGACTCAATAGGGAGGATTTGGATGTCTAATATCACACAGGAAGAATTGAACGAGCGAGTTGCTCTTTTGCGCCGCTTTAGAAGTCTTTTGGAAGAACAGCGCGGTAAGTTCCGCGAATATCTTACTGTTCTCGAAAAACAGCAGGATTCTATTACTACAGAAAATCCAGAAAGCCTTTTAGCTCACACAGAGCTTGAACAGCAGGTTGTAAAGAGCATTGCAAGCCTTCAGAAAGTGATTGTGCCTATGTCTAAGATGTATTCTGCAGGTGGAAACAAAGATCCAGCCGCAGAAGACGCTGAAATTACTAAGATTCAGAATGATTTGTCTGATTTGCAGGATAAAGTGCTCAAACAGAATGCAATTAACCGCGATTTGCTTAGAGTTCATATTGAGCAGCTGCGCAGTCAGATTGCAAACTTTAAGAATCCATATAAAAACAACCGCAGCGTGTACGCAAACGTACAACAGCATGCGGTTGCTACTATGGTTCAGGTTGAAGTCTAGTTTATTCTAGTCCAAAGCCTTATTATACCCTTCAATCTTCTTGAGGATATCTTCCATTGTGATTCCGTTCTTGCCTCTACTCAGGCGGAACGGATTATTTTTTATCATTTCAACCATTACAGATTTTGTGAACGGATAGAGTTTTTCAAACTCTTCGTCTGTCATGTCGCCGATTACAGCCTTACATTCAGCTTCGAATTCCGGCTGAGCAATTTCTGCCATTTCACGGAAACGCAGCATATCACCAAGTGTAGACTGAGGAATGATTGTAAATGCCTTTTTAATAGAAGAAGTTACATCAACTTCTGTAGTCAGGCGGATATCGCGGCTTGAAGCACCTATCTTGATTTCATAAGTTCCAGATGGAGCATACCATTCGTGGATATCTGTATTCCAGAAAGCAAATGAGCGCTTGTCGAGCTTAAAGGTAACTGTCTTTGATTCACCAGCTTTGAGACTAACCTTTTCAAAGCCCTTAAGTTCCTTTTCAGGACGAACTTCTACACCAGTTTCATCACTTACATAAAGCTGAACAATTTCTTTTCCTTCTACAGAACCTGTATTTTTTACAGTTACGCTTACTTCTACCCCATCAAGATCCTTAAAGGCTTTTTTAGAAACCTTAAGATCTGAATATTCAAAGTTTGTATAGCTCAAGCCGTGGCCAAATGGGAAAAGAACAGGCATTTTGCGGGCATCATACCAGCGGTAACCGACAAAGATTCCTTCTGCATAAACGGATTTGCGTCCGTTTCCAGGGAAGTACATATAACATGGTGTATCTTCAAGACGAAGCGGGAAGGTTTCTGCAAGCTTTCCACAAGGATTTGCCTTTCCAAACAAGAGATTGAACTGGGCTGTACCTACATTTTCACCACCAAGGTAACATTCAAGAATTGAAGCAACCTTGTTTACCCATGGCATTGCAACTGGTGCACCGTTATGAAGTACAACTACAGTACGTGGATTTACTTCTGCAAGTTTTTCGATAAGCTCATTCTGAACGGCTGGCATATCGAGAGACTTACGGTCTTCACCTTCTGACTCAAAACTTTCTGGGAGCCCCGCAAATACAACTACTGTATCAGCAGTTTTAGCAGCAGAGAGAGCCTCTTCTGTAAGAGCAGGAGTTGTTGATTCGAGATCATCATTAAAGCCTTTTACAAATTTAACTGCATAACCTGCTTCGCGGGCAGCAGCAATTGCACTTGTAAGCTTGTAGCATTTGATTTTAGAACTTCCGCCACCATTACAGCGTGGATTTTCTGCAAAAGCACCTACAAAAAGCACTTTTTCTGCAGAAGCTTTGATTGGGAGAACTGGAGTTCCATTAACTGTATCATTCTTCAAAAGAACACAAGATTCCTGAGCAATAAGACCAGATTCAACATGGTCTTTTTCCATATCATAAACGCCACTCTGCTTGTGCTCGGTATAGTTCAAAACCATTTCGAGTACATGAGAAACTGCTTCATCAAGTTCGTCCATTGTAAGTTCGCCAGATTTAACAGCCTCTACGATGTCGTTGTCTGTATGTCCGCCTGAATATGGCATTTCAAGACTCAAATCAGCCTTAATTCCCTTAACACGGTCAAAAACAGCGCCCCAGTCTGAAACTACCATGCCTTTGTAGCCCCATTCGTCTCTTAAGAGATCTTTCAAGAGCCACTTATTCTGGCTTGAAAGCTCGCCGTTGATAGCATTGTAAGAGCACATAATTGTTGTAGGTGCTGATTTCTTTACACAAGTTTCAAAACCTGTAAGATAGATTTCGCGCAAAGTACGTTCATCAATTTCTTCACTTACAGAGTAACGGCAGGTCTCCTGATTGTTTGCAGCAAAGTGCTTTACAGAAGTTCCAACGTTCTTAGACTGAACACCATTGATATAGGCTGCACCAAGTTCTCCAGCAACATAGGGGTCTTCACTAAGATATTCGAAGTTTCGTCCACACAAAGGCGAACGCTTGATATTGATTGCAGGGCCAAGCACTGTAGAAACATTATAATCATTTGCTTCTTCACCAAGAATTTCTCCAAGATGATGAAGGAGTTCACGGTCAAAGCTTGAAGAGGTTGCACAACCTGATGGAAAGCTTACAGATGCGCGTGAATCATTTTCGTTTACGCCGTTTTCTACCTGAGTTCTAAGACCACTAGGGCCGTCACTCACCATAACAGAAGGAATTCCAAGGCGTTCTACCGGTTTTGTACGCCAGAAATCTTTGCCGGAACAAAGTCCAGCTTTTTCCTCAAGGGTGAGTTTTGATAATAAATCTTTAATTTTGTCGTTCATTCTTTAAGTTTACCATGAGACAAGGGAAGATTCAATTTGTTCTTCTATATCATCCGGTAAAAGTTCGAAAAAATCGTAGCCGGTTATTTCTTCTATATAATCTACACTGCAAACATATTGCTGCCAGCTACCGTTTTTGCCACAGCCTTTTTCGTTTGGAACATTTACTGCCAAAATCTCGCAAACTCCGTCTGTAACGGCACGCTCAAAATCATTTTCGCCTTCAGGCATAAAAAGAATAATCTTCCAGGTGTGTGACGGTACGGTAATTGCAAGTTCAGTTCCATCTTTCAGATTAATCGGAATCTCTTCAAAATAGCCCTTATCGCCAGTGCCACCCCTGCCATAAGGACCAGCAAAAATATAAGCTTCTTTTCCCTGTAAAACCTGTTCGCGTTCAAACTTTTCCAATGCTACCCAAACTATGCGGTTATTGTCAGGACTCTGCGGAACCATATTTGTCATCAAAAAAGTCATATTATTATCTTCTTTTGTAGCAGTCCTGTCTGCAGACGGACATATGTGGCCTCGGTCAAAACCATAATAGGTGAACTTGTAATCATTTTTGCGAACTGCATACCAGCCTTCCGGGAGTTCAGTATCCGGCCGAAAGGAATCTGAGCGGTCGGCTTCTCCCAAATCAGATATACCTAAATGCCAGGCTACCCAGTTTGGATTCAAGGAGTCATTATTATAACTGATTGTAAACTGAGGCTTTTCCAGAAGATAATTTTGAGAAACCAGTTCTGCAATCAAATCATCTGAATAATCCAGTTTATTTGTTGCATCAGAAGGATTCCCCCAATAAAGAGGCGAATTTTCAGCATGGCCCTCATCAAGTTCTGGAGATGATGCTTCTCCCTCTCCCCACAGAGTTGAAATTACTAAAACAGAAATAATCAGAAATAATATTTTTTTCATCAGCCATATTATTGTAGCGAAAACTCTTATTTTGATATATATTCTATAGAGGAGAAGTTAATTTTAAAATGGTCTCAGCGCTTGGACACTCATTAATACAGAAAGTAAAAGAATTTCTTTACATGATTGGTTATCTTGGCAAATTGATAACCGCTTCTTTTTTATTTGCCCAGCGCGGTAAAACTGCCCGAAAAATCCTTACAATGCAGCTCCTCTTTACATACGTTGAAGCATTACCAATCTGCTGTTTTCTTGCAGCTGGAATCGGTTCTTCTGTATTTATGATTGGGAACTCTTTTCTTACTGCATTAGGTCAGGGAAAACTCAAATATGATCTGCTGGTTCTCTTAATAATGAGAGAGCTTGGACCGATTCTTATAGCCTTTATCGTAACCGCCCGTTCTGCAACTGCAATTGCTACTGAAATCAGTACTATGGTTGTAAGACACGAAATTGAAGCTTATATTTCTATTGGAATAGATCCTATTGCCCATATTGCTGCTCCTCGTTTTCTGGGAGTTACTTTTTCACTGTTCTTTTTGAATATTTATTTTTCGCTTTTCGGACTACTCTGCCCTGCCATCATAATTCAGTTTGTTTCAACGACAAGTATTTCCGACTATATACGAAATCTTTTTCTTTCACTTGATTTAAAAATCATTTTAATTTCAATATTAAAAAGTCTTGTCTTTGGTATGATAATTTCTGGTTCAGCAACCCTTTATGGTTTTAATGCCGGACGAGCTTCCACAGATATTCCGTTGGCTGGTCTTAACGCTGTAAGTAAGGCCTTTTTATACATCATCATATCAGACGTATTTATAACGGTTCTGTCATACATGCTTTAGAACGAGGAAAATCAGATGGCCATTCTAAAGATGATTCAAGTTTGCTATGAAGACAATGATCATAAAATCATAAATAATATTTCGCATTACATTGAAAAAAGTTCTGTCACTGTTTTTTTGGGAAAACCAGGAAGCGGAAAATCAACTGCACTAAAACTTCTTGCAGGCTTAATTCCTCCAACCTCAGGAACAATTACTTTTGAAGATAAAGACATTCATACTTTGAATCGCAAACAAAATCTTGACTTCAGAAAAAGAACCGCCTTTATGTTTCAGGATTCGGCACTGTGGGCAAATCAGGATATCTATCATAATCTTGATCTGCCTCTTCAGCTTCATTTTCCAGAAATGAGTGTAAAAGAACGCAAGGAACGAATTAAAAAAATTACTGAACTTGTAGAATTTTCAAAACCTCTTACACATAGACCGGCCGCACTTTCTATTGGTGAGCAGAAGAAAATCAGCTTTGCCCGAGCCCTTATTTGTGAGCCAGAGGTGCTTTTTTTAGACGAGCCTACAGAATCAATTGATGATAAAACAGAAGATCTTTTTATTTCTATTCTTAAAAACTTTATTGCTGAGAATAAAACAGTTGTATTTGTCAGTCACGACAACTATTTAATCAACTCAATTCTCTGTGATAAAATATATTTTGAAGATGGTGAAATAAAAGGTAAGATTCTTCTGGATGATATAAACCAGATAGACGATTACTATGAGGGTGATTTATGAAATTTAAAATTAAGTATGCAGATCAGATAGTTGGAATCTTAAGCCTTATTGCAATCATTGCATTGATTTTCATTATCTTTTTGATTGGTTCAACACAAAAATGGTTTGTTCCAAAACACAATTATTATACAATCATTTCCTCAGCCTCAAATATCAGTGATGGAAAAGCTATTACATACAAGGGCTTTGAAATCGGTAAAATTAAAAACTTTTCTTTAGATGAAAGCGACAGAGTTGTTGTAAATTTCTATATAACAGATGATTACAAAAATAAAATTGTAAAAGACTCAATAATTGAAATTCTTTCCAGCCCATTAGGTTCTACTGTAGTTTTTTATCCTGGAAACAGTACAGAATTTCTTGCAGATAATTCCTTTGTTCCAGAACGCTCAAGTGAAGAAGCCGCAGCGCTTATAAAAGCTCATAAGGTTAGTGTTGTTGAACAGACTGATTCTATTAATACTATTTTGGTCCTTGCGACAACTCTTGTCAGCGACATCGACACACTTGTTAAACAGCTGAATGTTGCGCTTGAAGGCAGCGAGGACACTCCTCTTTCAAATACAATTAAGCAGATTAATGGTATTCTCACAAATCTTAACAACCTGACTGCAGATACATCTGGTTTAGTTCCAAAACTTCTGGAAGACGAAAACGCTCAAGGTTCAATTGCAAATGTTCTCTTGCAGCTGGATTCAACTATGGGTGACATCAATGGTATTACAACTTCGCTTGAAGGAGAAATGCCTGGAATCTCACTGCTCATTTCTCAGGTTCAGACTCTGCTTAAACAGATGCAGGATGTAATGGAAGGTCTTAAGAATAATCCGCTTTTGAAAAATGGTATCTCTGAAAAGCCAGAAAAAGAAAGCGCAACACCAAAGCTCAGAGAGGATAATTTCTAATGAAAAAAAGTATTTTATCAGCTGCTGTAATTTCTGTATTTTTGATTTTTTTAAGCACGGGCTGTTCTTCCGGACCAAAGCGACAGATGTATATAAGTACAATTCATAATTCCTGCGTGGATTCCATTGAAGCTGCAAATGCCTGCATATTAAATGGCAACTATGGACAGGCAGAAGAAATGTTACTTAAGGCACGCACACAGGCTGTTTCAATCGATAATTATGATTTATTACTGTCTGTTTCACTAACGCACGTTAGTTTGTATCTTTCTTATAATCCACCGGCAATCGAAAAAGCAAAACTTTATCTGGAACAGGCTTATACCCTGTCAGAGCAAACTAACAAGATTGAAGAAAGCGAACTTCTATGTGCAATGTCAGAAGCACGAATTCTTATTGCTCAAAATGAAGTTCAGAAAAACTATAAAACAATTGTAGACAAAATGGATGATGCAAAAAAAGTTTTTAAGAATCAGCCATATAATCACGCTCAGTGCGACAGTATTCTTGGAGATGTCTATAGACTTTCTGGAAACTATAAAGAAGCGGACAAACTCTATAATGAAGCTGCAAAACTTTTTACAGACAACAGATATCTTTCTGAAATTGGAATTACCTGGTATAAGATTGCGCAGAATCATTCACAGTCAGGAAATTTAAAAGAAGCACTCAAAGCATTAAATACCGCAATTTACTATGACCGTTGTGCAGAAAACTCTATGGCCCTCGGTGCAGATTATTATATAAAGGCAGTAATTCTTTTGAAGGGTTCTCCATCTGACGCAAATAAGAATGAAGCAAAAAAATCTCTGAAGCATTCTGCAGAGATTTACAATGCAGCAAACAGAGGTGAACTCGCAGAAAAGAGTCTTGAACTGCTAAAAACACTGGAGTAAATTTTGAATATTCTTTCTATAAATAATCTGGCTAAAATTGGCCGCGAAAAGCCTCTCTTTACTGAAGTAACTTTTGGAATTCAGGAAGGGGAAAAGGCAGCCCTAATTGGCCGTAATGGAACCGGTAAGTCTACCCTTCTCGCAACTATTGCTGGTGTATTGCAGCCAGATGAAGGAACTGTAGTAATTAATAAGGAAGCCGGAGTTTCTTATCTTTCTCAGACTCCCGCTTTTAATCCTGATGACACAATCCGCGAGCATATTTTTAAGAATAATTCTCCCAAGCTTTCTGTTATCCGCGAGTACGAAGAAATCTGCGAAGAGATGGCTACCCGTGAATCTCAATCAGATGGACTCCAGCACAGATACGAAGATATCATGCACAAAATGGATGTTGCAGATTTGTGGAATTACGAAGCTCAGATTAGTTCAATTCTAAGCACACTCGGAATTACTGACATGACCCGCCGCATGGGAACTCTCAGCGGCGGAATGTGCAAAAAGGTTGCACTTGCACAGGTGCTTGTTGAAGACACAAAATTACTTTTGTTAGACGAGCCTACCAACCATCTGGATATTTCTACAATCTTCTGGCTGCAGAATTATCTGCATGATACAAAACGTTCCGTTCTTATGGTTACTCATGACCGCTGGTTCCTTGATGCGGTTTGTACAAACATTTATGAACTCGCAAGAAATCACCTTAAACTTTATGAAGGTAACTATAGTCAGTATCTTGAAAAGAAAGAAACTGAAGCAGAAATTGAAGCGAATACTGAACGAAGAATTGAATCCGTGTTACGCTTTGAGCGGGAGTGGCTGCTCAGGGGACCTTGCGCACGCGGCACAAAAATAAAAGCCCGTATTCAGCGTGACGAGCAGTTGATTAACCGCGAAAAGTTTAAGGCAGATAAGGGCTTTACATTTGAAGTAAAGGGAAAGAGGCTTGGCGGCAAGGTACTTGAGCTGCATAATATTTCTAAGAATTATCCGAAGGGGTATGTTGGAGCAAGTGCAAGTCATACTGAACCTAATAACTGTCATGCTGAACTTGTTTCAGCATCTCCTAATGATAGATCCCGAAACAAGTTCGGGATGACAGAAGAAATCGTTCCTGTAATCAAGGACTTTTCTTACGTCTTTACAAAAGGTCAGAAAATCGGAATCTTTGGAGACAATGGCTCTGGTAAATCTACCTTCCTCAATATAATTACCGGAAATCTTGCGCCAGACAGCGGAAGTATTGATATTGGTGTAAACACAAAGTTTGGTTATTACACACAGAATCCGGTGTTTAAGGACACTAACTTAACCGTACTTGAATACATTAAAGAAACCGCCGAACACATGACTCTCAACAATGGCAAAAAAGAAGTAAGCGCCACTAAGTTTCTTGAAGAGTTTGGCTTTGAAGGAAAGATTCAGCATTCTCCAGTAAGCACTTTGAGTGGCGGCGAACGTAAGAGATTGTATCTTGTACGACTTTTGTTAGAGAATCCTAACTTCCTTGTTTTAGACGAACCTACAAATGATTTTGATATTTTTACAATGAACATTCTCGAGCAGTTTCTTGAAGGCTACGAAGGATGTCTTTTGCTTGTAAGTCATGACCGCTACTTTATGGACAAAACTGTAGACAGTCTTTTTATTATGGAAGAAAACGGCGATATAAGTGGCTTTGTTGGAAAGTGTTCGGAGTATATTGAGTATCGCGATGAAGTAAAAAAAGAGCAGGCGTTGCGGGCGGCGACTGAGCCCGCAGAGAGGGTAGCGGACAAGACCGCAGCGAGCGCAAGCGAGCGAGGACTTGGCAGCGAGGGAGAGACTTCTCCCTCCCCTGCAACTAATCAAAAGAAAAAACTTTCCTTCAAAGAGCAGAAAGAGTTTGAACAACTTAACGAAGAAATCCCGGCACTCGAAGCTGAACAAAAAGAGCTCGAGCCTAAAATGGCCTCGGCTGATTTTGAAGAAGTTCGCAAGGCCGGTGAACGCTATAAGGAAATAGAAGCATTGCTCGAAGAAAAATATCCGCGCTGGGAAGAATTGGCAGAGAGAGCTTAGCACTCTGCTGCGGCAGTCTTTACATCTTCCAGTGTAAACTCTGCACGACCAGCCTGGCCTGCAAGTAAGGCCGCGCCATTTAGTACGCTTTCAATTTTTGCACAGGAATATCCATTGAACAGTTTTGCAAGCGCTTCTGGTGAACATTCAGCGGCCGGCTGCTTTCCGCGGGTATACATTTCAACAAGCTGGCGACGAGCAGCTTCATCAGGATAAGGAACTGTAAGTTTTGCATCAAAACGACCAGGTCGAATCAAGGCAGGATCCAGAGCCTTAATACTGTTAGTTGCAGCTATCACAAGCACACCATTCGAAGCTTCAAAACCATCCAGTTCATTCAACAAGGCAGTAACAATACGGGTATTTTCAGTTTCAATTGCAGAACCACTGTAATTTCTTATCGTACCAATTCCATCAAACTCATCAATAAAAACAATACAAGGAGCACGCCGACGAGCCTTCTTAAAAAGCAGCTTTACTTTAAGGGGACCAATCGCCATAAACATACTTTCGAAATCTGTGGCTTTTGCAGGAATAAAATTTACTTTAGCCTCACCTGCCAGTGCTTTTGCAAAAAGAGTCTTACCGTTACCAGGTTCTCCTTCTAGCAAAATTCCCTTTGGCATTCGGATTCCACGTTTTGCATACTCGGCAGGCTTTTTCATGATTTCCATAACCTGCACCATATCGCGCTTAAGTTTATCCATTCCAACCACATCATCAAACTTTACGCCGGTTTTATGAACAACCTTAAAAGTGTTAGGACTGATAAACTTTCTGAAGGCAATAAAAATCACACCAAAGAAAAACAGATAGAAAATTAAATCAAAAATCAGAGATAAGATTTCTGTGCCGTCTTTTGCTAAACTTACTGAAATCCCCCTCTTCATCAGTTCTTCTGCAAGAACAGGAGATTGAGGATTATCAGTTACAAAGTTATTCTTTACCGAGTCACCCGCAGCATTCTTTTCAAAATAAATTTTCTCGCCTTCAAATTTAACGCTGCTTATTTCATCACGCTCAACACTCTGCCAGAATTCTTTATAGCTGACTTTATCGCCACGACTACCAAAATAATCCCATGAAAAATATGCAGCAGCACACAATACTGCCACAATCAGAATTGCAAAAAATTTCTTATTGAGTCTCATATTTATAATTTATCTCTACATTAATCGTTTAGCTTCTGTAGTTGCTTCTCTCAGTTCAACGGCAACTTCGCGAGTAATCTCGCTTTTACGGGCACGCCATTTCCAGTTAAGCCCTACAGAAGAAGGAGTATTCATTCTGCTTCCAATTCCAAGTCCAAGCAAATCCTGCATGGTAAGAATGCAGACAAAAGCCTTACTGCCAAGTGCAGCCTTCATCATAGCCTCACGTAATTGTGATTTATCAGTGAGGTTGAAATATTCCATTGCGTTTTTGACTTCCTGAGGAGTTGCGGTTTCAACCCAACCATTAATTGGTTCATTATCATGAGAACCTGTGTAAACAATACTGTTCACAGGATTATTTTCCGGCAGGTATGAATTAGCTTTGTTTCCATCAAAAGCAAACTGAATAACTTTCATTCCAGGATAGCCGCATTCTCTGAGCATCTTATGAACCTTTTCTGTCAAAAAGCCAAGATCTTCTGCAATGATAGGAACCTTTCCGAGTTCCTTTTCAAGTTCTTTGAATAATTTTGCTCCCGGACCTTTTCTCCATTTTCCTTTCTTTGCATCTGATGAACCATATTTAATAGTATAAAATGATTCGAAGCCACGGAAATGGTCTATTCTAAGAATGTCGTAAATTTCAAGACTAGTCTTGATTCGCTGCTTCCACCATTTGTAACCAGTTGATTTAAGTTTTTTCCAGTTATAAACAGGATTTCCCCACAACTGACCTAAATCTGTAAATGCATCCGGAGGACAACCAGCAACCTCTTTAGGAATTCCATTCTTGCGGAGTCGGAAATTTTCAGGATGAGTCCAGACATCTGCACTGTCTGCTGCAACATAAATTGGAATATCACCAATTATGCTGATATCATTTTTAGCAGCATAAGCACGAAGCTCGCCCCACTGCTTAAAGAAGAAATACTGGAGCATCTTATAATATTCAATTCTATGACTGCATTTTTCAGTCCATACTTTTACAGCATCTGGCTCACGCATACGGATATCTTCTTCCCATTCAAGGAAGGCAATTCCATTGTGGGCATCTTTTATAGACATAAAGAGCGCATAATCATCAAGCCAGAAAGAGTTCTTTTCACAGAAAGCTTTATAATCTGATGGGATTTTCTTTTCGAAGTAATTCTGGATTTTTTCAAAAAGCTCATGCCGCTTAATATACAGCATTCCATAATCTACGCTTGCTTCATTCGAGCCCCAGTCGAGCCCTTCATAATCTGCCTTTGAAAGATATCCGTCCTTTTCGAGTAAATCAAAATCTATAAAATACGGATTTCCCGCAAAAGTAGAAAAACTCTGATATGGAGAGTCCCCATAACTTGTCGGGCATACAGGAAGAATCTGCCAGTAAGTCTGTCCAGCTTCTCTCAAGAAATCTACAAATTTATATGCGTTTTCACCAAGTGTACCAATTCCATAAGGGCCTGGTAATGATGAGATGTGCATAAGAACACCACAGCCTCGTTCTTTAAATCCTTTTCTTTCCATATTTACTATTATACAACACATTTTTGATTTTTTCACGCAAAGTCGATATAATCGTAACACTATGTTTAAACCAGAATTAATTAATTCAATTAAAACTTACAATTCGAAAACTTTTGTAAGTGACCTTATCGCGGGTGTGATTGTTGGAATCGTTGCTCTTCCACTCGCCATTGCGTTCGCCATTGCTTCAGGTGTAAATCCTGCCGCTGGCCTTTTTACTGCAATCATTGCAGGTTTTTGTATTTCTGCCTTTGGCGGAAGCCGTGTTCAGATTGGTGGCCCGACAGGTGCTTTTGCGGTAATTGTTTACGGCGTTGTTGCTCAGTACGGTTTGAGCGGTCTTGCAACTGCCACTGTTATGGCAGGAATCCTTTTGATTCTTCTTGGTGCCTTTAAGATGGGCGGTCTTGTAAAGTTCATTCCTTACACAATCGTTACTGGATTTACTGCCGGTATTGCAGTAACAATTGCTGCAGGTCAGCTTGGGGACTTCTTCGGCCTTCGTCCTGATTTCTCTACTCCAATGATGATTCTTGGTGAAGAGTATTCAAAGATGCCTGGTGATTTCTTACCAAAGATTATTGTTTACGTTCGTTCGGCTGCTACAATCAACTGGTACTCTTTTGCAATGGCTGCAATCTGCCTTGCTTTCATTTTCATCTGGTCTAAGTTTATTAAAAAGATTCCTGGAAGCTTTGTCGTTATCATCGCAGCAACTATTGTAAGCATCATTCTTGAAAAAACTGCAGGTCTTCACACTGACACAATCGGAAAGTTTGCAGACGGTTCACAGCACTTTGTAATTCCAAATACATTGCCTAAACCTCAGCTTCCAGCCCTCAGCATAAAGACAATTACTACACTCTTCCCTACTGCAATTTCTATCGCAGTTCTTGCAGCAATTGAATCTTTGCTCAGTGCCGTTGTTGCAGACGGTATGATTGGTAGCAAGCATGATTCTAATACAGAACTTATTGCCCAGGGTATTGCAAATATTGCCTCTCCGCTCTTTGGCGGAATCCCAGCTACTGGTGCAATTGCCCGCACCGCTACAAACATCAAAAACGGAGGTAAAACTCCTGTTGCCGGAATTATCCATGCAATTACACTTTTGATTATTCTTTTGTTCGCTGGTAAATATGCAGCCTATATTCCAATGGCTGCCCTCGCAGCAGTTCTGATTAATGTTGCATGGAACATGGCCGGATTCCCTGCAATCCGTTCACTTCTTAAAGGTCAGAAATCTGATATCTGTGTTTTTGCAGTTACCTTCATGATTACAGTATTCATTGATTTGACAGTTGCAATTGAAGTTGGTCTTGGATTTGCAGCCTTCTTCTTTATCAAGAAGATGATTGATTTGTCTGAAGTTCAGAATCAGAGAGAAACTCTTACAGGCGGTATTAAGGTAGATCAGCCAGCCGAAAACCTTGATATTCCAGAAGGAACCTTTGTTTATGAAATTGAAGGACCTTTGTTCTTTGGAACTGTACGTAAGTTTGAACTTGCTACTGAGCGTGCACGTACTGACTGTAAGTATCTTGTTCTCCGCATGAGAAATACTATTTATCTTGATGCAGGTGGAATTAAGGCTCTTGAGCAGTGTAAAGCAGCTTGTGACCGTAAGGGAATTACTATTGTTATCAGCGGTATTCATACACAACCTTATTTGCTGCTGGAAAAGACTGGCATGGCAGATAAGCTGGGTCGAGAGAATATTTTTGATAATATTAATGATGCGTTAGAGCGTTGTAGAAAATAGTGAAATGCCCCGGCTTATCCGGGGCATTTATTTTACAAACTCTTCAAAACTTCGCGGACTGCGCCGTTTCCGGCAGTAAGTTTTGCAAAGTATGATTTTACAGTATCTGCAAGGCCAGCTTCAAAGAGGTCTACTCCGAAGATTTCCTTGCGGTGAAGAAGTGAATCGATGTCACCTGGAACATATTTCTTGCAATCTTCGAGAAGTGGGTCTGGACTGAGTTCGAATGGCTTTCCATCATCACCAATTCCTGTGAGATAGCGGAGCCAGAGAGCGAATACAAGTGGAAGTACCTTGAGGTTTGAAAGACTAAGTTCTGGACGTGCAAGATATCCCTTGATTGTTTCACCAAAGCGGATGCTGAGTTTCTGAGAAGTATCACAGGCAATGCGCTGTGGAGTATCCGGCATAAATGGATTTGGAATACGGATATTTACAACTTCGTCGATAAAGTCTTTTGGTTTGATGATGCCAGGGTCTACAACTACAGGAAGACCTTCTTCGTAACCAAGTCTCTTAACAAGACGAAGCAAATCAGGATCTTTCATTTCATCAGCAATCAAAGTATAACCGAGTAAGCAGCCACTAACAGCAAGGAATGTATGAAGAGGGTTCAAACAAGTACAAACCTTCATCTTTTCTACCTTGTCTACAGTTGCACGGTCTGTAAAATAAAGACCTGCCTTTTCGAGTTCTGGACGACCGTTAGGGAAATTATCTTCAATAACGAGATACTGGCACTCTTCTGCATTTACAAATGGAGCAACGTAAGTTTTCTTGCTTGTAATTACAGGCTCAAGCTGTTCGATTCCGTCATCAGCGAGAATCTTTTCGATTTTTGCATCAGGACGTGGAGTGATTTTATCAATCATTGTCCAAGGGAAAGATACCTTGCTTGCATTGTTTACATAGTCGAGGAAGCCAGGCTTACAAACACCGCGGTTCTCCCATTCCTTAGCAAACTCGTTTACGGCAGCATACAATTTATCGCCGTTATGAGAACAGTTATCCATGCTGACCATAGCAAGAGGAAGTTCACCATTTACATAGCGTTCATGGAGCAAGGTAACAACTTTACCAATATATGATTTAGGAAGAACAGGACCTGCAGCAAAATCATCTTCAACACCTGGCATCATAAGGCCGGCTGCATTGCGCAACAAATATCCTTTTTCAGTGATTGTGAAAGTAACCATCTGAAGAGATGGAGAACGGAAAATCTCGCAAAGACGAGCCCAGTCTTTTTCGTTTTCTGAATCGGCAGCAAGAGCTTCCATAATAGAGCCCACTACTGTTTTTTCAACAGAGCCACTAGACTTCAAAGTTACAAGAGCTCCGATATTGTCGTGTGGACGGTACATCTTTTCGATGATTTCGTAATCGTAACCTTCTGCTACTACAAGACCACGGTCAAGAACTCCCTTATTCAAAAGTTCCTGAACAACGTTTGCCTGGAAGGCACGGAAAATATTTCCGGCACCAAAATGAATCCAGAATGGCTCTGCTTTAGTTGCAGCTTCAACAGCAGCACGGTCAAATTTTGGAAGTGAGTAGCCTTTTGATTCCCATTCCGCAGTATTTTTTATTCCTTCGATAGTTAATTTCATAATATCTCCTGATATAGATCCCCGGATCAAGTCCGAGGATGACAGATTAACTAGTATTCTAGCATATTAGTTATATTTAATCTACAAATCATTTAGATAAATACACAGCCGCAATGTCAGAATCGGTAAAACCTAGTATGCTTCCGTTCTTCTTAAAGAATGTGTTGCAGTCCCAAAGCATAGGGCAATAATTATACTTTTCACAGTTTTCAAGAACATTTGTCATCCACGCTTCCATACCAGGCTTTTTTGTACCATCTTTTCTTGTAGAAACACCATATTCTCCAATAATTACACCATAGCCCTGTTCTGTAAATTTATTCAGCTTTCTGAACCAGTAATTTTGCTTTGAAAAGGTATTAAAGTTACTGTCATATCCCGGCCAGGAATCCATATATCCCCAGCTGTTTTTAGGATCATTTACCAGACAATATGTTTCAGGCTTATAATAATGAACAGAAACAATTAGTTTTTGCACTTTATTCATTTTATCTGACGGCATTTTGAATCTGGAATCACAAGTCTTGTCTATATCAGTATTGTAACCTGGAATCAAAAGAAAACGTTTGGAATTATTACCACCCTGCGAGCGGATAATATCAACAAATTTCTGATTGATTTTTTCTGAAAGTTCATAACACTGATTTTCGGTAAGTCTTCCTTTTGAACTGTATTTTATCGATGCATCCAGTCTGCTGTCGACTTTGGTATCAACAACATCATTTAATCTGTCTCCAATTTCTTCATTACCGCCTTCGAAAATCAGTCTCAAAGAATAATCTTTAAAACGCACCCCTACTTGACTCCAGATTGCCTCATAAATCTGCCAGGCTAACGCTTCATCATGGCTGAACATTCCCCACCACTGATAATCCCAGTGATCATTAATAATGACGAATAAATCAGATTCCAATGCCCAGTCTACGATCTGTGCGACACGGTCAAGATAATCTTTTCTAATTGTAAACTTACCACGGCTCCAGTCCATTGTATGAGTCCACGCGACAGGAATCCGCACGCTGTCAAATCCAGCTGCTTTCATAGCCTCAAACATTTTCTTTGTAGTAACAGGTTGTCCCCAGGCTTTATCATAATCTGTTACCAGAGCATGTCCATAACCAAGCCAGGTTCCAGTTGCTTCCATTGTGTTTCCAAGATTAATTCCATTCCCCATCAATTTGATTAATTGAGGCGAAGACATTTCTTTTAAGGAAGTTTCATCTGCAACAGAAACAGCCCAAAGAGAACATGCAAGAATTCCAGACAATAATAGAGTCATAAGTTTTTTAGGTATTTTCATTTTGTTTCCTTTAATCCGCTAACAAAAGCAGTTTATTATTTGAAAGAGTATTTTTATTGTCGAATCTGATATTCGGTTTTTCAGATTCAGAATCTTCATAAAGTCCAAGGCAGATACAATCTCCAGTACATATAGGTTTTAAGATATCTGTCGATAAATCGCTGAAGACAAAAGTTATTTCTTCTCCATCTGCAAAACTTCCTTTTTTGATTCGCTTTGGTTCGCCAATAACAAATTTCTGCTTTCCATTAAAATCTGTAATATCAGCAATCAGATTAAAATCAAAAAATGCTGGAGCAAGGCCTGTATTCTTTATTGTAACCGAAAGTAAAATATTCAAATCATCATCATAATTAAGACTCGCAGACGTTACTTCAAAATTATAGCCAAGCTTGTTATTCATATCACAAACATATTCAAGATTATCTTCAAGAAATTTCTGACCAACATTTCCACCTCGGTCAAGTTCATAATAAGTCAGATGCGCAACATTAATTACATTCTTCCATCTTTCCAACGTCCACTTCTGAGGCCCGTTGTCTGAATCTGTAAGTTTCAGCATATTTCCATATTCATCGCAATTTTCTCCGACAGTCGGAAGGCCTGCCTCATAACACTTTTTAAGTTTATCTTCCCGGCCCTTAATCTGAATTAAACCATCGTCACGTTTTGCAACACCAAGAGAAAGTGCATACTCATAAATTTCACCACGGCAGTCACTCGGAACCACAAGTTGAGTTGTCTTAAACACAGAAGCATAATAAGCAATCATTTCCTTTTGAATTTCAACTGAAGGCATTTCACTCCCCTCAAGTTGATAATGAACTGCCCCCATTTTTTTAGACAGTTATTACGCACATTTTAGGCTGAAAGTCTTTGGAGATTTCCAGCCTAATTTTTTCTGTATGCGGTCCTTGTTATAGAACTGAATAAAATCTGTTAT
>Ga0129306_1000467_pt1 | contig 63538 bp, 54 predicted proteins | sample P827metagenome_FD_94438 | JGI IMG/M metagenome (GOLD analysis project Ga0129306, IMG submission 94438) | Capybara group fecal microbial communities from Wisconsin, USA - P827 metagenome | ecosystem: Host-associated > Mammals > Digestive system > Large intestine > Fecal | place: USA: Wisconsin... | reverse complement strand
TTTGATTCTGTGCGATAGCTGCGAATGTCCGTCGCGGGATGCGCCCGCGCCGAAGGCGTCGGGTTGGGTGAGCGCGTAGCGCGAACTGCGAAGCAGCCGCAAGGCCCCGCGCGACGGACCCCCAGTAGGGTGGCCCCTGTAGTGAACGGATCGCTTGGCAGGGGGTAGCGTCGCTCCGCGACGCATGCGCAAACACATATACGCCAATATATGCGCTATGCGCAGATGCGGGGCAGTTTGCCGTATCCTTGCATAAATCGCCCGTTGCACCCAAGTTTGCGAAATTGTAAACAAAAAGTTCGGCACCTGTGCAGGAAATTATGGTACAATATTTGCGTCGTCTGAAGCTGTTGCAACTAAACAGACAAAAGGGGAAGGGGAGAGCCGGACATGTGGGATAATGTATTTGATAAGATTCGCCCTGTTCAATGAGTGACGTATATAATATTAGGAGTAGGATAGAGAGGCTCGGTAGAAGCATCGCGTTTCTGCTGATTATATGCTTGTGTGTATTTGCCGTTCGCAATGTCGTTAAAGTCAGTTGCGCTAAAATAGAGTTATTTGAAGTGAGTTTTGTAGGTGATGCTATAAGTGATTTGGCTTCTTTTTTTCCAATAATGCTTCTTGCACTATCATTTCTTCATTGCATTTGCGTAGGATATAGGGTTGGACGTGGGTATATTGTTAGCTCATTTGCTGCTTTTACTTGGCATTTGTCTTGTCAGTTATTCCACAGCGAGATGAAGTCGGGCATCATTTCGGTGCTTTGTTTCTCGCATGGTATATTGCTTGTTTCTCTTGTGTATGCAGTAGTCATGATTGCGGCATTAATATGTGTTGTCTTTCGCGTTAGACATTACTGTATTGTGGCAATGTTGGCAGTTCTATTTATCATTTTGATGTTTGCTGTGTTTGACACTAAGCCGCCGCAAGGCGGACAGTCGTCGTCGCCTGTCATTAACAGCAAAGCACCACAGCCGTTGCGTCACAAATTGACATCGTCTCCTGCAGAGCGGAGCATATCAAGGCCAGAAGGCGTATCGGCGCACACAGCCCTCGTCTACGGTTGACCAACAAACCAAGATTTGGTAAACTATCTTCGCAAAAGGACAGGAGGTTGCAAATGCCGTTGGCAATGAATGTAAATGAAGCGAAAACGCACTTCTCAAGCCTTGTTTCCGAGGTGGAGAAGAACATGGTCGCATTTACGATAATGCGATATGGGCGGCCTGTTGCCAGACTGGTTCCTCTGGAAAGCCCGCGAAGGTCGTTCAAGCCGATACCTGGACTCGCCGGAAAGATCAAGGTGAAATGCGACCTTTTCGATGATTCGTCATCCGATTGGGAGGCTTGCGATGCGTCCGCTACTGCTTGACACGTGTGCAGTCCTCAGGCTTGCGAACGGCGAGTTCGGCAAGTTTTCGCGCTCTGCGATGAAGGCCATGCGCGAGGCGGACATGCTGTATGTCAGCCCAATTTCGGAATGGGAGATATCGCTGAAATGGAAGCAAGGCGGCATAGAGCTTCCTCTTGAGCCGAGGGCGCTTATGCGTAAGCTGATGAACGCATATTCGCTGTCGCTCGTGCCTCTGTCTGAAGAAGTCATGTTCAGAGCGACGGAACTTCCCGACATACATCGCGATCCGGCGGACCGATTCATAATCGCGACGGCGATGCTTGGCAACATGGTTGTCGTGACGACAGACCACCGTTTCCCGCAATATGGTGTTTCGGTAGTTTCATAAAATGCAGATGAACGGAAAGAAGGCTACAGGGTCAAGTATGTATTGCGTCAAGGGGGAAAGTGAAAAAGCTTTGCATGGAAGTGAAAGCGGGTACTAGCGCGGATGTATCCATCCGCGCTCTGCGGGGTTCAGGGGGACTCAAGTCCCCCTGATGAGGGCTGGGGCAAAGCCCCAGAGCTGCCGTGGATTCAGGCGCGCGCCGACGGTGAGCGGAACCGGGCGCGCGCCGCTCATTGCGTCAGTTTGACTTGGCTTCTAATGGCGTTGCGCCGCCTGGTGTCGCGGGCTCGGGCAACGAGCCGTACACGAGCTTCGCCTGCGCGGATGCGAACTGTCCGCGCGTTCCGAATCCGAGCTCATGCATTCGCGCCGCGCCTATCTCCCTGTGAAGCCCGACCATCTTGCGCTTGAAGAACGCCTCGCCGTCGCGGTTCGGCGTCGGGTCTCCGCGCATGATGTGGAAGGCGTAGAGGACCAGCTTGTGTCCGATTGCGCAGACGACCTTGTTCCGCGGCTTGCCGCGGTTGATCATCGACCACCCCCACTTGCCGAGCTTCGAGTCCGCGCAGCTCGCGAGAACAGTCTGCCCGGCCTCCGTGAAGAAGTGCTTGACGTCGTCGCGCCCCTCTCCGTCGAGAGGCTTGCCGGTCCCGCCGCGCCGCCTTGCCGCCTCTTCCTCGCTGCCGCTGGTGTCGACGATCGGGGAGAAGCCGCAGTAGGCCGCGAGCTTCGAAGCCTCCGAGAAGCGCCTGACGTCCTCGACTGCCGCCGAGAGGGCGAATGCGCCCTTGTAGTTCACGCCCTGCAGCTGCATGAGCCGCAGCATCTCCGGCTTGGAGAGCGCGGTCTCCGCCATCCTGCGCGAGAGAGCCTCCTTGCGCTTGAGCAGCCGCTCGTAGTCCTCGAGCAGCATCTCCAACCGCTCCTTGGCGAATCCGCCGATTCCGGTATCCTCGATCGTCTTGCGCAGGGACTCCACCTTCGCGCAGGAACTTCGTCCGGGAAGGGCGTATCCCTTCCTGCTGCAGACGCTCCATATCCTGTTCGACGTTCGCGTGAGCTCCTTCACCGTGTCGCGGTAGGCGAACATGACGTCCCGGTGTTCGGAGTACTCGTCCGAAGGCGTCCACACGAAGTCCCTGACGTCGCCCTTGATGTAGGCGAGCGCCAGGTTCCTGGCGTCCTGGATGTCGCAGACCTTGCGCTTGCGCTCCTTGTCGGCGATGATGTCGGACCGGACGACCTCCGCCCGGAATCCGGCCTCGTTGAGCCTGCGCTTGAGGATCGCCGCGTTGGTCGACGCCTCTATGACCGTGATCGAGTCGAGGTCGACGTGCCGCTCGTACGTCTTGACCATCGCGTCGACGTCAACGCACTTGATCTCCCTGTGTAGGCAGGGGTTGAGCCTGTCCGACCAGTCCCACACCGAGACCGCCAGCTTGCGCGCGTGCGCGTCCATGCCGACGACGAACCTCGGCTCGTCCTCGACGCTGCGCGAGCGCAGTTGCATTTTAGCACCCATTGTGCTATCCTTTCAAGTGCTGCCACGTATTGGAGCAGGCGGTTGCTGCAAGGTTGCAAACAAGTATTCGGGGTCTTTCGCCCCAGGCAGGTGGTTTCCGCCGGCGCCCAAACAGACCCTCGAGTGTGGGCCGCGGCTCGCGCCGCAGCTTGACTCATCGACCCTTGGGGCGTCTCCCATGCGTCACAGCAAGTGTTTACCAGGCACCTGCTGTCCCGTATCATACTCCAATACGCGGCAGTCTTTCAACCCCGAATATTACCGCCTTGTTCAGCGGCGAGCAATATAATACCAAACAGACATGGTTACCACAGTAAATTACCACACTAGCGGGAGTTTATGATATACTGTTCGGCATGAGACGTAGCAGGATACATCTTCCAAATCGGTGCCAGCGCCTGATCACCCGAGTGGCACACCGTGCGTTTGAAGGGGGCAAGCGGCGAATCGGAAGGGTTGCGCCGCTATGACAAGGAAAACCTACTGTGGCAATCTACTGTGGCAATCAGGTCTGACCCTGTTGGTTCCGGCTACATCTTCGCCGAATCGGCCATGAAGGCCTACAAGGCAATGGAAGACTCCGAATGGCATCGCAAAAACTAGAGACAATAGGCATAATGCGCAAGATAATCTCTGGGATCGCCTGCGCTGCGTCGCTCCTCGCTGTAGCGGGGGCGTATGCGGCGGGGCCCGTTTACCGCGCGGTGTGCGTCGGCGTGAACAAATACGACACGGACTACGTTCCCAGAGACAACTGGCTGCAGGGCTGGGTCGGGGACGAACCTCCCTCGGACGTCCTCGCCGCCCCGGAGGGACTCGACAACTCCGGCATCTCGGCCACCTCATTCACCGCCAACTGGGACGCTGTCGCCGGCGCGACGTCCTACCTCCTCGTCGTGGCCGAATCCGACTTCGAGGAGGATGACGAGCCCGACTCCGAGGAGTGGGCCGAGTCCGACATCCTGTTCTCGCAGACGGTTACCGCCACCTCCTTCACGGTGGACGGACTGATTCCCGGCACGTACTACTGGCGCGTCTGCGCCGTCGGGAATGGCCCCGGGCCCTTCTCCGAAACGGTGGAGGTCACGCTCGTCGCGGATCCGTCGGCCCCGCCGAGCATTCGTCGCATCGACGACATCGCCGTCTCGGTCGGCCAGACCGCAACGGCGACCATCCGTGTCGCCGCACCCGAGGAAGCGCCCGTCACCTCTCTCGGAATAACGGAAGGCGACTCGTCGGCCGTGCTGGAGGACGGCCTGTTCTCCTTCACGCCGACGGCCGTCGGAACGTATTCCTTCACCATTACGGCCGTCAATGCCAACGGCCCCGCACAGGCAAGCTTCTCCGTCGGCGCGTTCGCGCCGAAGAAGTTCGCGTTGTGCGTCGGCATCAACGAATACGCGCATATCTCCAGTCTGGCGGGCTGCGTGAACGATGCGAAGTTCATGGCTGCGAACCTCGAGGAGCGCGGCGGATGGGACGCGGCGGACATGACTGTCCTGCTCGACTCTCAGGCGACCAAGTCCGCGATCCGCGGCGCAATCTCGAACATCGCCGCGCAGGTGGTTTCCGGCGACACGTTCGTCTACCAGCACTCCTCGCACGGCGGGCAGTTCAACGACACGACCGGCGACCTCATCACCAACGAAACAGGCAAGGCGACCTTCCTCTGCGTCTACGATGAAGACTACTACGACAACACGACGGCCTACAACGACTACGAGATCGCGGACGACCTCGCGGCGTTTCCGGCCGGCGTCAAGGTCGCCGTGATCGTCGACGCCTGCCACTCCGCCGGCCTCTTCAAGAGCCGCGACGCGGCGCGAGCCGCCGCCGCGTCGTTCGACCTCGCGGGCCGCGTCTCGGCGCACATGGAAGGCGTCCGCGCGCGCCGCCGCGCCCGCGGCGAAAACGTCGCACGGTCGCTTTCCGCCTCCGAAGTCGGCTGGGCCGTGGCGGCCGAATACTACGAGTATTCCCCCGACTGCGGCTTCTACCACACCGACGCATGGCTGGTCGATCCGTGCTACGGCGACGAATGGTGGATGGAGGACGGGTCGGGAGACTACTATTACGACTGTCCGGACTCCTACCGGCAGGGCGGCATCTTCCTGTGTTCCTCCACGTGGGGCTGGTGGAGCGGCGACGCCGACGCGGACAAGGAGGCCGGCGACGGCGACGGCCTCTGCGACGTCTACGAGTTCTGGACGCAGGGCTCCAACGTCTGCTCCGGCATCGGCACGTTCTGGTACGACGACCCTGAGTACGACTTCCATCCGCAGTGCACGAACGTCGCGGTCCTGCGCTCGGTCGAGCTCGGCTGGATCGCGCCGCCGCCGGGCAATCCGATTCCCGAGCTTTCCGCCGACGCCGCGCCGGAGCGGATCGCCTCGTCGCTCGCCGGCTCCGCCGACTCCGCCCTCGTCGAACACGTAGCCGACGCCGACGCGTATTCGGCCTACCGCGCCTGGGCGCAGGCCGTGAAACTGACGGGCGGCGCCGCGCTTGCCGGCGCGGCGGCCGTCCGCGAATCGCCGCACGCGTGGCTTTCGTTCGCGCTGGGGTCCGACGCGCTCCTGCCGGACGACTTCGGAAGCGACGACGTGCGCATTGTCGCGTTCGGGCCGGCGGACGACGCGGGGGGCTTCGCCTTCGAAGTCGAAATCGACGGCGTGGAGATCGGCTCGTCCGCGGCCGTGACGGAGGAGACGCTTCTGGATAACCTGATGAAGGCCTTCTCCGTCGAAGGCGCCGAGACGCCCGAACCGGACGAATTCTCCCCGGCCGGCGTCGATGTCGAGGTCTGGGTCGATTCCCCGGCCGGCGACCGCGTACGTCTCTGGGCCGCCCCGCCCGACGGCGCCGGCGACGCCTTCTTCTTCCACGTCAGAGTCGAGTAGCTGAACACTATGGGGTCAGACCCCATGGTCACTTGTCGCGAAAAAGCGTGTAACCTTCCGCCGCGTGAGGTGTATACATTGCGTAAACAGGAGGAAAACCAATGAGCGGACATGGAAATTTCAGTGCGATCGACGGCGTGAGGCCTACTCTGCCCACGATCCAGCAGCCGGGCGAGGACATCGGCGTCTCGCCCAACAAGTCGGTCGGCGGCGTAAATGCCACTGGCGCATCGGATGCCGGCGGCGTAAATGACGAAGCCCCGATCAAGGAGACCAGCGACGCCGCGGAGAAGACGGGCGCGCTCGTCCAGCAGCTCGACGTCCTCCTTGCGCGCGCCGCGGAGAGCGCGACTAAGGGGATCGACGCGGCCTCGCTGAAGGACACCCTCAACCAGGTGAACCTCACCAAGGGCGACCGCAAGGCGATGAACGCCGCGGCGGACAAGGCGGACGCCGCGTTCAAGGCGATCAACAAGTTTACGGGCTTTGAACTTGCCGCGGCGGTTTCGGCGACGAACGGCAAATTCGACTGGAACATGACGAATCCGGCGGGCGAGGCCATCAAGAAGGCGCTCGACGCGCAGATGGAGCTTTCGGACAAACTCCGGCAGATCGCCAACCAGCTGCAGCGGGGGGAACTTGCGGACTCGCTCGAGGAGGCGATGATGCAGTGCGACCGCCGGACTTGCGAGATACAGACGCTCGTCTGCCAGTTCGCCGCCATTCTCGAAAACGATCCCATTCCGGGGGATCAGGCGACCATCGACCGCCTCAACCAGACGCTTGAGAAGCTTTTGCCGCAGCAGGCGCTCAAGATGCACGGCAACGACGCCGCGATTGCGGCGATGAGGGAGACGGTCGAGCCGCTCGCGAACCGGCTGGACGGGCTCTCGAAGACGCAGGGGAAGGGCACGCTGCTTTCAAACGAGGAGATCGCCGCGATCGGACGCGAGATCGACACGATGTCCAACGCCCTTAAGGACGCCGTCAAGCGAGGCACGGCTGGCGAAAGCGGAATCGGCATCGACCGCACGCTCTTCACGGCCGCGAAGGACATCCTCGACGCGGTTGGCGGCAAGCTCGCAAACGCACGGCGCGAAATCGCGAAGGAGTCGATGGTAAACTTCGCCGAGAAGGCGTTCGCGCCGCTTCCCATGAAGATACTCGACCCGAAGTTCCTGCCGATCCTCAAGGCGCTCTCGCCCGACGTGGCGGTAGTTGTCGCAAGGCACGAAAATCTGCGCCGCGCGGCGGTCGCGTACGCGAAGGACCCCAATGACGCGAAATACAAGACGCTGAAGGACGCGACGGATGCCTACGCAAAATCAAGGAACGAGCAGAGTGCCATAAAGCAGGGCCTGCTGAGACTGGCGGACAGCATGGCCGGCGCCATCATCTCCCGCGATGGCGACAGGGAGGCGAAGATCGCGAGCGTGATTGCGGGTGTCGTCAAGAACTCTGGCATGCTCAACCCCGCCGAGATGGCCGCCGGCAAGTCTCATGCCCTGGAGTTTGCCAAACTGTACATACCGTTCGCGGGGGATGTGCTTGTCGATCCGGACAAGAACGTACATACACTCACGCTTCGCAAGCTCGTCAACGCATCGAACGGCGCGATGTCGCAGACCGTCCACCTCAAGCTGATGCACGAGACGGCCGAGAACATGTCCAACGCCGATTTCCTGACGAGCGACACCGTGCGCGCCGCCTTCGAGGGCAAGCTCAGGTTCACGACGGTCGTCGAGGCGCGTCTCCACGGTCTGAGGGACGAAGACGTGGATCCGAAGCTGGACGACGCAAACCACGTCTCGTCTGTGAAGCGCGGCAGCGGCTCGTTCAACTCCGTCTACGAAGTCGGCTACAAGGACGGCACGTCGTACATCTTCAAGCCGGAGGCGCCGGGGCGCCAGGCCATGGAGAACCTGACGATCGCGAAGGGAATCGAGTCGACGCAGATGGTCGCCCAGCTCAACATAGCCTCCCAGAGGACGGCGGACGCGCTAGGGCTCGGCGACGTCATGGTCAAGACCACGGTCGGCTCGCACAAGGGCGATTTCGGCATCTTCATGGAGAAGGCGAAGGGCGTGGAGGCGGAAGACTTCCCGAATCTCGGGATTTCCGTGAAGGCCCCGGAGGGAGACCTTACCGTGCGGCAGATAAAGAAGCTCGACGACGCCAAGTACGCCAAGGTCGTGGGCGGGCTGATGCGCCAGGCGAACCGGCTCGAGTGGTTCGACATGATCACCGGGCAGGGAGACCGCCATAGCCACAACTTCTTCATCTCCGTCGGGAAGGACGGGACCGTCTCGGTGAAGGGCATCGACAACGACGGGTGCTTCCCCGACTACCGCACGGGAATCCGCACTTTTCAGCTCACCAAGGCCAATGCCGACATCCTCAAGAATGCCATAACGGAAACGGCGAAGGTTCTGTATCCGAGCAAAAACGAGGTGGGTACGCGGAACCGGCTCGCGGACAAATTCATGGCCGATCCCGGCATCAAGTTCCACGACGACGGCACCGCGACGGTCGATACGACGAAGTTCAAGTCGCCGATCCTCCACTTCTGCATCCTCAACACCGTCGGCATGCACACGACTGCGCTCCCCGACTACATCGACGAGGGTCTCTACAACCGCCTCATCGCGCTTGCCGGACCGGGCGAGAAGCGCGAGAAGTACATCGCCGACCTGACGGCGAACTTGCCGGAGGGCGCGAAGAACGCCGCGGTTTCGCGGCTCGACGACGCGATAGCCCGCGCCAGGGCGCTGCACGACAAGGGACACGTCGTCTCGTCGGAGTCCTGGAACGACCACGACAGGCAGCGCGAGATCGCCGGCAAGGTCCCGCCGTCTCGGATGAACGGCTGGTACGACGATGTCGTGACCATTGGGTCTTCGTCCAAAGCCAGGTCGTATATCGGCCTGCGCATCCTCCACCTGACCGAAGGATATTTCCGCCGCAACATCATGCGCGCCATCGCCAAGCCCGGATGGTTTGATGAAGGGATGTAACCTTTTCCCGTTTCGCGTGTATGCAATGTGGACGAACGAATGATAAGGAGAACCTCAAATGGCCATAAACCTAAGCAACTTGAACATATCGCTGGACACCTTCAACAAGGAAGCCAGCGGCGTGATGAACATCGGCCAGATTAAGCTCAGCTCGAACGGCAAGAGCTCATGTCCGCCCTAGTTGCGGTGGAAAATGCGGAAATGGTATAATGTCGGCACAGGGATAATATAACCAGTATGAAGCTGATTTTTGAAAAATGTGTTGCCGACACTCGTGCGGAGGACGCACGCAGGGCGGGGGTCTATCCGTATTTCCACCGGCTTGAGTCCCGGCAGGACGCCGTCGTGGTGATGGAGGGCAAGCGCCGCATAATGCTCGGCTCCAACAACTACCTTGGCCTCACGGCCTGCCCTGAAGTCATGGAGGCTGCCGTAAAGGCGGTAGAGAAGTACGGAACGGGCTGCTCAGGTTCGCGCTTCCTCAACGGAACTCTTGACCTTCACCTCGAGCTTGAGCGCGAGCTCGCGGATTTCGTCGGCAAGGAGGACGCGATTACGTTCGGCACCGGCTTCCAGACGAACCTCGGCGTCATAAGCGCGCTCGTCGGTCGCCATGACTACCTGATTTGCGACGTCGACAACCACGCGAGCATCTATTCGGCAGCCCGCATGTGCCTCGGCAAGATGCTTCGCTTCAAGCACAACGACATGGCCGGGCTCGAGGCGCGCCTTGCCTCGGTTCCGTCTGGCTCGGGGGCGCTTGTTGTGGTTGACGGCGTGTTCTCCGTTGACGGAGACATCGCAAATCTCCCCGACATCTGCGCACTGGCGAAGAAGTACGGTGCCGCAGTGATGGTAGACGACGCGCACGGGCTCGGCGTCCTTGGCGATGGCGGACGCGGCACGGCGTCTCATTTCGGACTCGACGCGGACGTGGATATCGTCATGGGAACGTTCTCGAAGTCCCTCGCCTCGCTCGGCGGCTTTGCGGCCGGAAAACGCGAGGTTATCGACTTCCTGCGCCATTCGTCTTATCCGTTTGTGTTCTCCGCATCGGTTCCACCCGCGAGCGCGGCTGCGGCCCTTGCCGCGCTCAGATACCTTAAGCAGCATCCAGAGCTTGTGGCGAAACTGCGCTCGATATCCGAATACACTCGCACAGCGTTCGCATCGCGCGGACTGCCGGTGCTGGAGCCTGCCATGCGCCGCTTCACGCCGATCATACCGATACAGGCTGGCGGCACGTACGAGACTTGCGCGGCCGCAAGGAAGATGTTCGATGAAGGCGTGTTCGTGAATCCGTTCATTCCGCCTGCAACGCCCGAAGGCGCCGCTTTGATCCGCACGAGCGTAACCGCCGCGCATACAACCGAAATCATCGACGAAGCCGCTGATGTTATTGCAAAGGCTCTCTTGTGCTGAGATTTCTCTACTACTACCTCCGCTCGATGCGGCTCTACTACGGATTCGTCACCGCGACGACCGTACTGGCGGGGCTATGCCTGGCGCACGGCAATTACAACGAACTTAAGTTGTCATGGACGCTAACCGACCTGCCGTGGACGTTGCGTGATGCGGCGCTTCTTGCGATGGGGTTCTTCGCATGGGGCTTCAACCAGATATTCAGCGACTGGTGCGACAGGAAGGAGGACGCGATTAACGCGCCGCACCGTCCGATGGTGACAGGTGCGCTCAAACCGCTTCCGGCGTTTGCGGTTTCCGCCGCAGGGCTTGCCGCTATCGCGGTCGCGGGCTATTTGATGTCGCCCTGGACGCTTGCATTCCTCGCGCTTGGCGGGGCGCTGAATATCGCATACTCGCTCCTCAAGCGTGTGCCAGTATTGAATTGTCTTGTCTACGCCTACGCCATTTCGTGCTGTGCGCTGTTCGCGATTGCTGGCATTGCAGGGCGCTGTCCGAATGGCCCGGAGCTGGAATTTGTCGGGGATTGGATTGTGCCTGCTCATTTTCTGATGTGCCACAACAGCTATTTCAAAGACGTAGAGGGTGATCGTGCGGCTGGAGTACGAACGCTTCAGACAATATGGCCGAGGGTCGCGAAATTTGTTTCCGTATGCTATCCATGTCTTGCTGTGCTGCGCTTGAATTTCCTTTCATGGTTCAATGTTGAATTTTTCGTTCTTTCGGTCATTGTTGTCGCGCTTGTCATCGTATTCCAGCGCCTGGTCTCGCATTCTATGTTTCACCGTGCGACTTGCCTGAATTGTCAGTTGTGCGTTCTTATGCTGCTCTTGCATTTTATTGCGGCGACTTGGCTCTATGCCATCGTTTCCCTTGCCGCCATCCAGCTTCTCTTTCTCTGGTACAACGATGAAAAGGAATGAGAACATAACTGGGGTCCGCAAGTTCTTGTTCTATGTGCGCATGTCGCTTGCGTGCGCGTGGCGGTATTGGCGTCATCCTGCCGCGCTCATGAAGGCGTCGCAGCTGACGCGCATCTTCTTCAAGCACAAGCTGAAGCGTCTTGCGTCCGGCGAATACAAACTCGACTTCTATCTGCCGCGCTATCCGTCGCAGGCTTTCTTCACTGCGCTTGAGGACAAGGTCATCTGCCGTCCGCCGCGCCCCGTCAGCGTCGTTCTCTCGATTTCAAAGGCGTGTGCGTATAAATGCCCCCACTGCTACCAGCGCAAGGACGATCCGCACGAGCTGCCGCTTCCCGTACTCGTCGAGAACGTGCGGAAGATGCGCGACTTCGGCATCGTAGCGTGGGCTGTCGAAGGCGGCGAACCGCTTCTCCGATTCGAACGACTTGAGGCGGTTCTCACGGAGATTGCGGGACTTGAGGTGTGGGTCAATTCGACGGGACACGGCGCGACGTCGGAGAAGATCCGCCGCCTTGCGGAACTGAAGGTGACGGGCGTAATGTCGTCCATTCACTCTGTCGATGAAAAGGCACACGATGCGTTTACGGGAGTAGCCGGATCGTGGCGGCGCGCGCTCGATTTCCTGCGCGACTGCCGCGAGGCGGGAATGCTTGTCGGGTTCAACACGGTGTTGACGGACCGCGAGGTGGTTGACGGAGGAATCGACCGCATAATGTCGCTTGCCGCGGAACACAACTGCGACTACATCCAGCTTATCCATCCGAAGGCATGCGGAGCGTGGATGGGCAAGGCATTCGACAAGTCGCTGCATGCTGAAGCCGTCCGCGTCGCATGCGCCGCGCAGCGGCACTACAATTCCGCCAAGTCCCGTATCCCGACGATTCTCACGGCGCAGGTCTACGAGGAGTCCGCGGAGATGCTTGGATGCTGCTGCGGCGGAATCGACCGCTTCTACGTAGGCGCGAACGGAGACGTCCAGCCCTGCGAGTTCGTGAACATATCCTTCGGGAATCTCAACGAAGTGCCGTTCGAGACTGCGTATGCGCGGATGCGCAAGGCGTTCGCCGTGCCGTGCGAGGAGTGGACGTGCGAGCGCCGCGCCGCCGAGATTGCGATGAAGGCGGGCGATAAACTTCCTCTTCCCTGGACAGAGACGGAGAAGCTTGTCGCCGGATGGAAGGGCGGCACACCGACGAAGGTTTACAACAAAATGAAGATTTACCGGTGTGGCAAGGGCGCCACGCCCTTGCAGGATGAGTGATAAAATAAAGCGATTTCTTGTTTTGGTCAATCCGCTTTCGCACGGCGGACGCTCCGGCCGCATCCTGTCGCGCCTTCGCGCGCTTCTGCCCGAAGGCGAGTTCGTGGTGTTGAATAATATCGAGGAAGCGTCGCGTCTTGCGCGCGAGGCGAAGGGATATGAAGCAGTAGTCGCTTGTGGAGGCGACGGAACGATCAACGCCGTGGCTGGCGGAGTTCTGGAGAATTCGGACACGTCGATTAAGTTCGGCGTCATCTATGCCGGCACGAGTCCGGATTTCTGCCGCGTACATGGCATCCCGACGGATGCGGAACAGGCAATCAGCGTCCTGCGCGATGGCGTTGTCCGGGAGATTCCAGTACTCACCGCGAACAGTGAACCGTTCTTCTGTTCAATGAACTTGGGGATGGGGGCGGCTGTCGCCGCTTCTGCCAATCGGCTGCGCCCGAAGTTTGGCGACTTTATAGGAACGCTCTGGGCTGTTCTGCGCGAAGTCATACGCGGCAGACGCTATGACCTAAAGGTGAACGGCGAGGAGATCTGCAACGTCGCCCATGCGCTCGTTACGCGAATGCCGCGCATCGCCGGTGGACTCAAGATTGCGCTTCCTCCGCTTGGCGACGACGAGTACGCGCTTTGGTTTGCGAAGGATGTTTCGCGTTCTGGATGCTTGCGGATTGTCTGGAATCTGTATCGCGGCAAGCCCTGCGGAGAAATCCGCGTCCTGCGCGGCAAGACGTCCATCTCGTCCAATGTGCCCGTCGCGCTTGAATACGACGGCGACCCACATGGCTCGCTGCCTGTGTCGGTCGATTTGTTCCAAAACCGTCTGCGCCTTGTGGTGTCCCAGAATGAAGGAGAATGCAGATGCAAGAACAGAAGCTGATAGAAGTATTTTCCCGCATTCATGGCACGCGGCCTTTTGGGTCGGACGCGGAGGTCGTTCCATTTGAAGGAACGAATCTGCTCGTCTCGACGGATTCCTTTTCCGAGCGCGAGGATTTTCTCTCCGCTCTTGAGCCGGAAGCCATGGGAAGGGTGATGGCGTATGGCGCGATTACGGACATCCTCGCCTGCGGGGCGAATCCGGAGTTTCTTGTCCAGGTGTGGAACATAGACGACTCGCACGACGAACGGTTCTATGGGCGCGTCGCACATGGTGTCCAGCAGGTGGTGTCGCACTACGGAGCGAAAGTCATCGGCGGTGACATCGGCACGGCGAAGGAATGGTGCTGGACGGCAACGATTTTCGCGACATGCAAAACGCCCGTTCGCCGCGTTGCATCGCAGCGCGTAGATTTCGATTTGTATGCGACGGGTCCGCTCGGCGCGGCGAACGCGGCTGTGTTTCTTGGTCGCACGATCCCCGAATCGAAGCTTCGTGCACCCGTGCCGAGTTCGGCGCTTTTCGCCACGGACACGAGCGGTGGGCTTCTCGACGCGCTGGAGAACTTCCGCCGCGTCAATAACGGGATGTGGCTTGAGCTGGATGCGGATCGCGCCGTTTCGCCGGAAGTTACGCGGAGTCTTCCGCCGGGAGTGGAGAAGGGGTGGGCGCTCGTCGGTGGAGTGGGCGAATACGAGCTTGTGTTCGCCGTTCCCGCCGGAACGCCCGTCGCCGATGCCGTGAAGATCGGACGCGGCGGATTTGCCGCGGAAGATGAGTGCGATTTCCGCATCATGTACGGCGGAAAGATTGGTCGCATGTCCACTCCGCCGCCTGACTACCGCTCGATCCCGCGCGAGAACTGTCTTGCGGAAACGGCGTCATACTGGACTTCGCTTTGGGCGTAGATTATGGAAACGGTTCTTGTAACAGGTGCGGGCGGGTACATCGGGTCGAACGCCGCCGAATACTTCGCGAAAGCGGGGTATCGCGTAATAGGCACGGTGCGTAACCGTGTCGCGGAGCGGTTGACTCGGCTTGGAATCAAGACGATCAAGATCGATCTCGCGGACGCGGCGAATCTGCCGCGGCTCTTTGAGGAAAAGATTGACTACGTCGTCCATGTCGCCGCGCGGGCGAGCGACGTCGGACGCGACGAATGGTTCCGCGAGGCGAACTACGAAGCCGTGAAGAATCTCGCGTCTGCGGCGATGGAGCATGGAGTGAAGAGGTTTGTCTATCTTTCCACCGCGGACGTCTACGGCCTTCACGATTTCAGCGGCGAGAGAGAGGAAAAGCTTGCCTTCGACGAAACGGTGACGAATCCGTATCCGAAGTACAAGATTCTTTCCGAGAAGTGGCTCGCGGCGAATCTGCCGCGCGAGCGCTTCAGCTGCGTAAGGCCGTGCGTCGTCTACGGACGCGGCGACACTTCCATCACGCCGCGCACGGTTGCGTACCTGAAGAACTCGCCGCTGGTGTTCCATTTCGGGAAGTGGCGCGGACGCAACCGCTGGCCGCTCGCCCATGTGGAAAACGTCTGCCGCACGCTCCACGCCGCGATGATTCTGCCGGAGGCGGGAGGGGAAGGCGTGACGGTTCTTGATTCGAAGCGGACGACATTGAGCGAATACTACCGCGAGCTTGCCGCGGAGTTCCTGCCCGGGAAACGCCTGCGCGAATGTTGTCTTCCGATGTGGGCGATCCGTCCCGTCGCGTGGCTTTCGACGGCGCTTTCGCGCAATCGCAATCATCCGCTGTTTGATCCGACGCTGTATGCGCTCGACACGGTCGCGCACAACCTCGATTTCAGCAACGCGCGCATGCTCGCCTGGTTCGGCAAGATGGGAATGGAGGAATTCCGCCATGATAGTTATAGATAAATCCAAATGCGTCCGCTGCGGAGCCTGCATGCGGGACTGCATCGTCCACGTGTTGACGAAGGGCGAGGATGGATATCCCGCGTTCCGAAAGGAGGACGAGCGGTTCTGCCTGAATTGCCAGCACTGCCTCGCTGTGTGCGCACATGGCGTCGTCACCTGCAATGACGTAGGCTTCGGCGAAACGCTGGACGTCGAGCAGATTCCAGACGGACGCGCCGAGGCGGCGCTTCTCCGCCAGCGGCGGAGCACTCGCCAGTGGCGCGACGATCCGATTCCGGAGGAAGTCTGGACACGGCTTGTCGACACGCTCGCCTGGATGCCGACGGGATGCAACGACCACCGCCTTCATTTCACGATTGTCCGCGGCCGCGAGAAGATGGACTGGTATAGGCGGGAGGTCGCAAGGACATTGCAGAAGCTTGTCCGCACGCGCATACCGCAGATTCTCTTCCCGAAGTTTCGCCGCTATATGGCTGAGATCATGCGTGGCGACGATGTCGTGTTCCGCAATGCGCCGTGCATGATTGTTGCGTCGACGCCGAAAAAGGCTCCGTGCCGCGAGGCGGATCCGTGGATCGCGCTAAGCTACTTCGACCTGCTGGCGCAGGCGAACGGACTCGGCACGTGCTGGAGCGGCTTTGCCGTCCATGCGTTCAAGGGCATGCGCGGGATTCGCAAAGCGCTCAATATGCCGCGCGGATACGAGGTCGGAGCCGTTCTCCTCTTCGGCGTTCCCGCCGTCGAATACGCGCGCGTCCCGCATCCGCGTCCGATGTCCGTGGAAGTTCAGTAGCCGCGCGGATGCGCGGCGGATGTGCCGCGATTTGGGTCGCGGCCGTATAGCCAAGCGCGGCGCCGTTTTGGTATAATACACACCTATGATGAACGTCTACAACTCTCTTACCAGAAGAGTCGAGGAGCTGAAGCCCCTCGAGGGAAACACGATCCGCCTCTACACGTGCGGACCGACCGTGTACAATTTCGCCCACATCGGCAACTTCCGCGCCTACGCGTTCGAGGACATCCTACGCCGCGTCGTGCAGTTCAACGGAATGAAGATTCGCCAGGTGATGAACCTGACGGACGTCGACGACAAGACGATCCGCGGCGCAAACGCCGCGGGCGTGGCGCTGACCGACTACACGAAGACGTACAAGGACGCGTTCTTCGCCGACCTCAAGAAGCTGAACATCCAGCCTGCCGAGGTCTACCCCGCGGCGACGGACCACATTCCGGAGATGATCGCCCTCGTCTCCAAGCTCATGGAGAAGGGTGTTGCCTACCAGAGCGAGGACGGGTCGGTCTACTTCAAGGTCCGCGAGTTCCCGGGCTACGGCAAGCTCGCGCACATCGACTTCGACAACCAGCGCACGGGCCTGAGGTGCGCGGCTGATGAATACGACAAGGAGAATGTCGGCGACTTCGCGCTCTGGAAGGCGTGGGAGGAGTCCGACGGACCCGTCGGCTGGGATTCCCCGTGGGGGCGCGGCCGCCCCGGCTGGCACATCGAGTGCTCGGCGATGTCCATGAAGTACCTCGGCGAGACGTTCGACCTTCACACGGGCGGAATCGACAACCTCTTCCCGCACCACGAGAACGAGATCGCCCAGGCAGAGGCCGCGACGGGCAAGGAGTTCGTCCGCACGTGGATGCACTGCGCGCACCTTCGCGTCAACGGCGAGAAGATGTCGAAGTCCGCAGGCAACTTCTTCACTCTTCGCGACCTTCTCGAGAAGGGCTACACCGGACGGGAGATACGCTGCGTCCTCATCAACGCGCACTACCGCACGGGGCTCAACTTCGCGTTCTCCGCGCTTGAGGACGCGCGCAAGGCGCTTGCGCGCATCGACGCGTGCGTCGCGCAGGCGACCGAGGGCGAGGTTCCGGACTGGGCTCAGAAGCATCTCGCGGACTTCACTGCGGCGGTGAACGACGACCTGAACCTTCCGAGCGCGTTCGCGGCGCTTTTCGCGCTCGTGCGCGACGCCAACGGCAAGGGCGCGGCCGGCACGCTGGGAGTGTTCCGCAGAATGGACGAGGTTCTTGGCGTCATCTTCTTCGAGAACGAGAAGAAGGCGGTGGAGATTCCGGCGGAGATACAGGCGATGCTCGACCAGCGCGCCGAGGCCAGGAAGGCGAAGAACTGGGCCGAGTCGGACCGTCTCCGCGACGCGATCGCCGCGGCGGGCTGGGTCGTCAAGGACTCCAAGGAAGGCCAGAGTGTTTCGAAGAAGTAGCATTCACGCAAACAACACAAGACAGTCGCCCATGAAAACAAATAGCATTGCAGTTTCCGCCCTCGTCGCGCTTGCGTTGACGGGATGCAGCCTTGATTTCGGGAATAAGGTCGTACGTCCCGCCGATCGTCCCGTCGCCGAGATCTCCGCAATTGCGGCGATGAAGGGCGATGAGCTTACGGAGAAGTGCACGTTCGAGAAGGACGGCTACACGCTTCTCTATCGCCGCCATTCTCCGAAGTGCGAGCCGGGGGTGAAGTATCCGCTAGTCCTCTTCCTCCACGGCGCGGGCGAGCGCGGAAACGACAACACCGCCACGCTGGTTCACGGCGTTTTGCCGATCTGCAGGTACGCGATGCGCCACGGCGACGCGTTCGTCGTCGCGCCGCAGTGTCCGAGCGGCAAGAAGTGGGTCAACCAGGACTGGAGCACTCCGTCGATGAAGCGTCCCGAGACGCCGAGCGCGGAGATGACCGCCGTCATGGCGCTCCTGCGCGAGCTCGTCGCTACGCTGCCCGTCGATATGTCCAGGGTGTACGTCACCGGCATCTCGATGGGCGGATTCGGAACATGGGACATTGCCTCGCGCATGCCCGGTTTCTTCGCCGCGGCGATGCCGATCTGCGGAGGGGTTGACGAGACGACGGCGGAGCTTTACCGCGGACTTCCCCTCGTGTTCTTCCACGGTTCCGTCGACGGCGCGGTGCCGGTCGATTATTCGCGGCGCATGGACAAGGCGCTTTCGGACGCGGGAATTCCGCACCTGTACACGGAATATCCGAACGTCAACCACGACTGCTGGACGCGCACATACGCCAATGATTTCGTCCTGTACTGGCTCTTCGCCCAGTCCCGCTGACGGAAATTTGCCCTGTCCGTCCCGTTGCCACCCGTTCTGAATTGTGCTATAATTGCAAGTACCATGAAGATTCAATTCATCGCAAACATCAAGGGTATCTACCTTGGGTACACCTTTGACCAGTCCGCAGTGATAACAATCGGGCGCGAAATCGGCAACACGATTGCGCCTATCAACGTGGATGGCTTTTCACGCCACCATGCTCGCATCTTCTTCAGAGATGGCGACTGGTATGTCGAGGATCTCGGCAGCACGAACGGCACCTACCGCAACCGCGTCAAGATCGAGGCCCCCGAGAAGATTGAGAAGGGCGATTCCATTCGCTGCGGTCTCATGGAGATTGCGTCTTTCGATTTCCAGGCCGGCGACCCAATCGCGCCCATGACGGCTGCGGACGCCGCGGCGCCCAAGCCGATTCCGGCGGTAGCCCCGACGGTCGTGAAGCTCGTCGAGCCTCATCGCCCCAACACGCCGTCGCTCCTCACCCCGCGCAAGACCGAGGTCACCCCGAAGCCCGTCGCGCCGGTTGAGCCGATCAAGCCAGCCGAGGTCGCGAAGCCCGTTTCCCCGCTTTCCCCGATTGCGCCCGCCAAGCCCGAGCCCAAGCCCGCGCCCGTAAAGCCGCTCGCGCCTGTCGAGGAGCTCAAGCCGGTTGAGCCGCTGCCTCCGGTCGCGGAACTGACTCCGGTGGCCGAGCTCACGCCGCTTGAGGAGCTCACTCCTGTCGAGGAGCTCAAGCCCGTTGACGAGGCGAAGCCTGCCGCGTCTGCCGGCGCGCCGCGTCCGGGCGGGACGGCTCTGCGCCGTCCGACGCTTCCCGGCTCGAAGGGCGGTCTCAAGCCTGGTCTTAAGCTTCCCACCAAGCCCGGGGCGATGCCGACAGGGCTCAAGCTTCCGCCGAAGGGCTCCATACCGACGGGTCTCAAGCTTCCCCCGAAGCCCGGCATGAAGCCCGGGCTCAAGCTTCCCACCAAGCCTGCATAATATATGAACATATCTGGCAAGAACGCGGCGTCGATCGGATTCGGATGTCTGGTCGACGTCGCGCTGTTCGTGGTGCTCGTCCTCGCATTTTCGGAGGACTGCGCCGTTTCCGCGATCATCTACATGATGCTGATGACGATCCCGGTGTGGATCATCCGCATCGCCGTCTTCAACGAGCGGACGCCGCAGTGGGCGCGTGTCCTGATCGGTCCGATCGGCATGCTCGTCTGCCTCGCGTTCGCGCTTGTGTGTCCGATCTCGCTCGACACGTCCGAAACAGACGAACCACCAGCCGCGAACAACGGACCTCAAGCCGCGAACGGCGATTCGCAATCCACGAATCAGGTCGAGTCCGTGGAGGAAGTCCTCGCGGAGCTTGATTCGCTTGTCGGACTCGAGGAGGTGAAGTCCGAGGTAAAGAAGATCGTCAACCTCGCGAAGGTCAACGAGGCGCGCCGCGCGCAGGGCCTCAAGGTTCCGCCGATGACCTACCACATGGTCTTCACCGGCAACCCAGGTACGGGCAAGACGACCGTGGCGCGCATCGTCGCGCGGGCGTTCCGCGCGCTCGGAATCGCGAAGACTGGGCAGCTTGTGGAGACGGACCGCTCCGGACTAGTCGGACGCTACGCGGGCGAAACCGCGGTCAAGACGAACGAGAAGATAGACGAGGCGATTGGCGGAATCCTCTTCGTCGACGAGGCGTATCAGCTTGTGAGCGGTGACAGCGACGACTACGGCAAGGAGGCGATCGCGACGCTCCTGAAGCGCATGGAGGACGATCGCGACAAGCTAATTGTCATCGCGGCGGGATACACGGACGAGATGCGCGACTTCCTGGACGCGAACTCCGGGCTCAGGAGCCGCTTCCCCAAGACGATAGAATTCGCCGACTACACGGCGCCGGAGCTCGCTGCGATATTCCGCTCGATGGCGAAGAAGAACGAGTTTGTGCTCGCGCCGGATCTCGACGAGGGACTCGACGCGGCGATCGCGAAACTCACGGCGAAGCGCGACCGTACGTTCGGCAACGCCAGGTTCGTCCGTCAGCTCTTCGAAGACGCAACCGCGCGCCAGGCGACGCGGCTCGCGGAGTCTGGTGACATGGACGCCGAGGCGTTGAAGACGCTAGCGCTCTCGGACCTCTCCGCCGGCGAGAAGAAGGAGGATATCCGCGCGCCGAAGATCGAGGACGTGCTTGCGGAACTAGACGCGCTCGTGGGGCTCCAGCCCGTGAAGGACGAAGTGCGGCGTCTCGTCGCGACGGTGCGCGCGAACAAGATGCGCGCCGAGAAGGGACTCGAAAACAACGTCACGATGAGCTACAACTTCGTGTTCACCGGCAATCCCGGCACGGGCAAGACGACCGTTGCGCGCATACTCGGCAAGGCGTTCCGCGCCCTGGGTGTGCTGGACAGGGCGAACTTCGTCGAAACCGACCGCTCGGGGCTTGTCGCGAAGTACGAGGGCCAGACCGCGGCGAAGACGAACAAGCTCATAGACTCCGCGATGGGCGGCATCCTCTTCATCGACGAGGCGTACCAGCTCAACCAGGGCGAGAACGACCAGTACGGGGCGGAGGCCGTCGCGACGCTGCTGAAGCGCATGGAGGACGCGCGCGGATCGATGGTGGTGATCATCGCCGGATACAAGGCCGAGATGAAGCGCTTCATGGAGATCAACTCCGGACTCGAAAGCCGCTTCAACCGGACGGTGGAGTTTCCCGACTACAGCGCGAAGGAACTGGCGGAGGTGTACCGCTCGATGGCGAAGAAGGCGAAGTACAAACTGTCGGCCGACACGGAGAACTGGCTTCTTCCGTACATCTCCATGCTCACCGAGAAGCGAGACAAGAACTTCGGCAACGCGCGCTGGGCGAGGAACCTGTTCGAGAAGTCCGTTGAGCGTCAGTCGCTTCGCGTCACCGAACTCGCCGATCCGTTGGCCGAAGAGCTCGTGACGATACGCCTCAGGGACCTCGGCGTGAAGCTCAAGGATCCCGACGCCTCCGACGAAGACTAATCGCCTGCCTGGGCTGTCGTTTCGCATCCACAAGACAACCAGCATTTCATCCCCCGTAAGTGGGAGTGCGTAGTTTGCCGCCGCTTTGGTATAATTGCGGCATGAACACAATAACTCTACTTGCGGCGTTTGCCGTGTTCGGTCCGGCTGGGGAGAAGGTCTGCGATGTCACACCGCCTTCCCTTGGCGAAGGTGCGGTCATAGAGACGACAAATCTCGTAGGCGCTGTCGCTTGGCGGGTGCGGTTCGAGGGCGACGGCGAGCGCGTTGTCGAGAACGAGGAGTGGACTTTCGACTTCGGCGTGGACCTCAAGTGCTGGCCTGTTTCCCATGCGCAGGGCGAATACGTGCCGAAGACCTTGTCGACTATCGCCGAGATGGCGCCGCGTCCCGGCTTCGCGCCCGTCGCCGCCGGAATAGGCGAGATGCACAACTACGCGACGTCGTACCCTGGCACGGCGGAGGGTCCACTCGTCGTCGAAGGCACAGGCTTCGTCGCGGCAATCGGCGACGCCGGATGCCTCGACTACTCCCGCGTAAGGTTCGCTTGCGGGGCTGGGAAGGGACAGGTGAAGACGCTGCTTGAGGGTGCGGCGAAGGTGCATGCGCCTTATGCGACGCCGTGGCGGTATATCCATGTCGCGAAGGACGCCGCGTCGCTCGCAAACGCGCAGCCGGGCGTAATGGACGCGCTGAACGCGCCGTCGCGCATCGCTGACACGAGCTGGATAAAACCCGGGAAGGTGCTGCGCGTCGCAAAGCTCGACACGGACTGCGGCAAGGCGGCGGTGGATTTCGTCAAGCGCAGCAACATGCAGTACATCGAGCTTGACTGCGGGTGGTACGGACAGGAGCACATCGGCGATCCGCTGAAACCTGGTCTTTCGCCGGAGCGTGTCGCGAAGGGCGAGAAGTTCGACTTCTTCGAGATACTGCGCTATGCGAAGGAGAAGGACGTCGGAGTCATTCTCTACGTCAACCGCGAGCCACTCAAGAAGAACCGCGATGCGATTCTCGACAAGCTTGTCGAGTGGGGCGTGAAGGGCGTGAAGTACGGATTCGTCAATGTCGGCAGCCAGGAGTGGCGCAAGTGGGTCACGGACGCGATCGCGGCCGCGGCGGAGCGGAAGCTTCTCGTCGACATCCACGACGAATACCGGCTCACAGGAATCCAGAAGACGTATCCCAACGTCATGACGGTCGAGGGGATTCGCGGCAACGAGGAGATGCCAGATGCCGCGCACGACTGCGCGTTGCCTTTCACCCGCTATCTCGACGGACCCGGCGACTACACTCCGTGCTGGAAGAACGCGCGTGTGAAGAACACACTTGCGCACCAGCTCGCGCTGCCGTGCGTCTACACGAGCGGATGGCAGTTCCTCTTCTGGTACAGCCGTCCGGACCAGATTGACGAGTCGAACCCTGCGCTCGACTTCTGGCGCGAACTGCCAGCGTCGTTCGACGAGACGCGCTTCCTCCAGGGCGAAATCGGAAAGTTCGCCGTTGTCGCGCGGCGTAAGGGTGACGTGTGGTTCGTCGGCGCCATCAATGCGGGGCAGACGCGCGCTGTCAAGCTTCCGCTCGATTTTGCCGGGACATCCCCCTGCAGAGTTCGGCTCTTCCGTGACGCAGATCCATCCGACGCGCGGGGCTGCGCACCAGTCGCAGTAGAGACGTTCGAAGCGGATTCGCTATCCGTCAATTGCGCTGTGAACGGCGGTTTCGCCGCCATAGTGGAACCGCGCCTGGAATGATCCGTTCTAGTACGGCCGACGCGTCAGAATTTCCTTCTCCCCGCTGACGCGGGATATCTTAATGCGCTGGCCATACCGAAACTCTGACACGGGAAGCGCGATATTTGGTATAATTGTGGATATGAAAATCTACGGTATCATTCCGTCGCGGTTCGGGTCGAGCCGCTTTCCGGGCAAGCCGCTCGCGCTTCTCGCGGGCAAGCCGCTCGTCGCATGGGTCGTCGAGGCCGTAAAGAAGGCGAAGGGGCTCGACGAAGTCCTCGTCGCTACAGACGACGAGCGCATAGTCAAGGCCGTTGAGGAGCATGGCGGCAAGGCGGTGATGACGCCGTCGGAGCTTCCGAGCGGGACGGACCGCGTCGCATGCGCCGCGCGCAATTTCCTCGGACGCGACTTCGACGACGACGACATTCTCGTGAACATCCAGGGCGACGAACCTCTCATCGACCCCGCCCTCGTCGAGCAGCTCGCCGCGAAGCTGAAGGACGACGCGCGCTGGTCTATGGCGACAGCCGTGACGCCGATCAAGAGCGCGGAGGACTTCGCCGCGAAGAGCGTCGTCAAGGTCGTTATGGACCGCGACGGCGGCGCGCTCTATTTCTCCCGCGCGCCGATTCCCTGTGACAGGGACACCGCGCCTGCGTTCGGCCGTGATTCCCTCTACGTCCGCCACCTCGGCATCTACGCCTACCGCGGCGGATTCCTCAAGCGCTACATCGCGGAGCCGCCGTGCGAGCTTGAGAAGACGGAGAAGCTCGAGCAGCTGAGGGCGCTCTGGATGGGTGCGAAGATCGCCGTGGTGCGCACAGAGGACGAAGGTGTCGGAGTTGACACGCCGGAGGATGCGGTCCGCGTAGGCAGAATCCTCGAGGAGCGCGCGAAGAGATGAAGGCGGAAATCCTCTACATGCTCGGCATAGTCGCGGCGGGCTTCGCCGTGAACTATGCGCTCAGGGCGATTCCGTTCCTGCTCTTCGCCGGGAAGGACAGGGAGATTCCGAAATGGATAACCCGCTTCGGCGACCTAGTCTCGCCCGTCATCATCGCCGCGCTCATCGTGTATTCGTACTCCGGCCTCCAGTGGAAAACCGCGTGGCCTTACCTCGCGGGCGCGCTTGTCGTGGGGCTTCAGCTGTGGCGCCGCAATGCGCTCGTGAGCATAGTCGCGGGAACGGTGCTTTACATGTGCCTCCTCAACGCCGGGTGCGCGAGCAGCGGTCCGTCGGAGATCGTGCTCGACGCGGCGCATCCGTCGATACGATACTCGACGCAGGGCTTCCTTCTCGGCGACAGGTTCGTCAATCCGAACAAGATTCCGAAGATCCTCTCCGACTACGATGTCCCGAAGGACAGCGTCATCCACATTTTGGTCGAAGAGGACGCGGAGCGCGACCTGGGACAGGCGCGCGCCTTCATGACGCTTCTCGCCCACCACGGCTACAGGCGCTCCGTCCTCGTCTCGAAGAAGAAAGCGGACAGCCATGTCATGACGGACGAGGAGAAGGCGGAGACCGCCAGACGGGCCCCGACGCCGCCATCGCGAAAGGGCGCACGCGGAAAGATTCGCTACAAAGGTGCTAACGAATAGCCGCGTTTTTTGATATAATATCCGAAAAATAAACTCATAAAAGGAGGAAGATGAGCTACAAGGAAGCGCAGAAGAAGTACGCCAAGATCGGCATCGACACCGAGAAGGCGATCAAGGACCTCGGCAAGATCGCAATCTCGCTCCACTGCTGGCAGGGAGACGACGTCGGAGGATTCGAGACGACGGGCGGGGCGTCCGGCGGCATCGCGACGACCGGCAACTATCCCGGCAAGGCCCGCACCCCCGAGGAGCTCATGAAGGACCTCGAGTTCGCGCTCGCGCTCATCCCCGGAAAGCACCGCGTCAACCTGCACGCGTGCTACGGCATCCACAAGGGTCACATCGACGACCGCGACAAGCTCACCGCAAAGAACTTCGAGCCGTGGGTGAAGTGGGCGAAGAAGACCGGCGTCAAGCTCGACTTCAATCCGACGTTCTTCTCGCACAAGAACGTGAAGGACGGCCTCACGCTTTCCTCTCCGGACAAGAAGATCCGCAAGTTCTGGATCAAGCACGGCATCCAGTGCCTCAAGATCGCGGAGTACTTCGCGAAGGAGCTCAAGAGCCCGTGCGGAATCAACTTCTGGTGCCCCGACGGATACAAGGACGAGCCGTCCGACCGCCTCGGGCCGCGCCAGCGCATGGCAGAGTCGCTTGACAAGATCTTCAAGTACAAGTACAACAAGAAGGCCGTCATCCCGTTCCTCGAGTCGAAGCTCTTCGGCATCGGCGTCGAGAGCTACACCGTGAACTCGCACGAGTTCGTGATGGGCTACGCGATGAAGCAGAAGATCCTCGCGCTCCTCGACATGGGTCACTTCCACCTCACGGAGTCGGTTGCGGACAAGATCAGCTCGTTCCTCATGACGTTCGGCAAGGTCGCGTTCCACATCTCGCGCCCCGTGCGCTGGGACTCCGACCACGTCATCCGCCAGAACGACGACCTCCGCGCCTGCGCGCAGGAAATCGTCAAGATGGGTCCCGAGAACTTCATCATCGCGCTCGACTACTTCGACGCGTCCATCAACCGCGTCGCGGCGTGGGTGCTCGGAATGCGCAACATGCAGAAGGAGCTCCTCAAGGCGATGCTCGTTCCGTGGAAGTCGCTCACCGCCGAGCAGGAGTCCGGCAACTTCACCGCGCAGCTCGTCCTCCAGGAGGAGTACAAGAACTATCCCGCGGACGAAGTATGGGCCGAGTTCTGCAAGCGCAACGGAGTCGCTGCGGACGAGTCCTGGTTCAAGGACGTCGAGAAGTACGAGAAGAATGTGCTGCTCAAGCGGTAACGCCTGGAGGCAAATTGGGAAACTACCAGAATACAAGGCACCACAAGGGCCCGCGCGAGCTGGTGACCGGCGGCGAGTGGATCTACGGGCGCAACCCCGTTGAGGAAGCTCTTGCCGCCGGACGCCGCACCGCGTCCGAGATCGTCCTTCCGCCCGCGTTCCCCGACGAAGACGACCAGATCCGCCGCATCCGCGACGAGGCGCACGCGCGCCGTCTGGTCGTCCGAACGATGGAGCGCGACCAGCTGGACAAGCTCACGCGCTTCGGGCACCACCAGGGCGTCGCCCTAAAGACCACGGGCTATCCGTACATCGGCTTCGACGAGCTGGTGCATTCCGCTTCGGACGACGAAAACGCCCTCGTTATCGTCCTCGACCATCTTGAGGACCCTCAGAACGTCGGCTCGATCCTCCGCACGGCCTGCGCCGTGGGGGCGACGGGCGTCGTGATTCCCGAGGACCGCGCGTGCGGCATAACGCCCGCAGCGGTCCGCGCCTCCGCAGGCGGCGCGGAGCACATCAGGGTCGCGCACGTCGTGAACCTTCCGCGCGCCATGGAGGAGCTCAAGGAGGCCGGGCTCTGGTTCACCGGACTCGACTGGGGCGAAGACGCGAAGACCTACACGAAGATCGATTTCCGGGGCAAGGTCGGACTAGTCGTCGGCGCGGAGGGGAAGGGCATTTCGCGGCTCGTCCGCGAGAAGTGCGACTTCATCGCCGAACTTCCGATGCCGGGCGGATTCGAGTCGCTCAACGCAGGCGTAGCAGCCGCGGTCGCGATGTACGAGATCGTGCGCCAGCGAGGATGAAGTTTCTCGAAGAGCTCGCCGCGAGGCGCAGGTTCGGGATGAAGCCCGGACTCGACGCGATCCGCGGCACATGTGCCGCGCTGGGAGATCCGCAGAAGTCGTTCAGCGCGATCCACATCGCCGGCACCAACGGAAAGGGCGCGGTCTGCGCAATGCTCGACGCGGCGCTTCGCGCAAGCGGACTTCGCGTCGGACGCTACACCTCGCCCCATCTCGTCAAGCTCAACGAGCGCTTCTTTCTCGACGGAGCTCCGATTGGCGACGATGTCCTTTCGGCAGCGGCCGAAAAGGTCGCGAAAGTCGCTCCCGCCGACCTCACTTTCTTCGAGGCTCTTACAGCAGTCGCGTTTCTCGTGTATGCGGACGCGAAGGTCGACTATGCTGTTCTCGAGACCGGACTCGGCGGACGCCTCGACGCGACGAACGTGTGTAATCCGGAGCTGTGCGTCATCACGCGCATCGGACTCGACCACTGCGATTGGCTCGGCGACACGGTGGAGAAGATCGCGTCCGAAAAGGCCGGGATAATAAAGCCACACGTTCCCGTAGTCCTTGGCGAGAATTTGCCCGAGGTTCGCGCAGTCGTCGAGGCGCGCGCAAAGGAAGTCGGCGCGCCGTTCTTCTATGCGCCTGAAGTCGCGTCCGCGGCAGATGTGCCGCGCGACTTCTCGCTTGCGGGGACGTTCAACCGCGAGAATGCCGTGACCGCGCTCGCCGCGCTGAAGGTGCTGGGGAAGGGCGACGCGCGCGGATTCGCAGATGTCGTCTGGCCGGGGAGATTTCAGCGCGTCGGAAACTTCATCGTAGACGGCGCGCACAATCCGCCCGCCGCGCGCGCCCTCGCCGCGGCGCTTCGCGAGCTGAATCTTTCGGAGCCGCTGACGCTCGTCGCGGGCTTTTGCGGAGACAAGGATGTCGGCGAGGTGCTTTCCATCCTCGCTCCGTTCGTTAAGAAGGGGTATGCGGTCAGGACGAACAATCCGCGCTCGCTTTCGGCCGAGGAGACGGCGGAGAAGATGCGCGCCGCCGGAATCGACGCCGTCGCGTCTCCATCTCTTGCCGCGGCAATTCGCTCTGCCGCTTCCGATCCTCGCGCACTCATCTGCGGCTCGCTGTTCCTCGCGGGCGAAGCGCTGGTCGAACTTGGTGCGTATCCCTGGCCAAGCTGCCGCTTTGACGTTGCAGAGCTTCTAACGCCGACATGTTAACCACTTGAAGTTGAAGGAAGTCTCATTATGTTCACTGGATTGATACAGAGAATCGGATCGGTAAAGCGCGTCTCGCGGGGTGCGGGGCTCGTGTTGGAGCTTGCCGCCGACGAGCCGTGGGCGAAGCCTCTCGAGGAAGGGGAGTCCGTCGCTGTCAACGGCGTGTGCCTCACGGTCGTGAAATGCGACGGCTCGCGCTTTACCGCGGACGTTCTTCGCGAGACCGAGTCGCGCACGGGGCTGGGGGAGCTCGTGCCGGGCGCGAAGGTGAACCTCGAGCGCGCGCTGAGGGCGGGCGACGCGATGGGCGGACACATCGTTCAGGGCCATGTGGACTGCCGCGGCACAATCGCCGCGAAGACCTCGAAGGGCCGCGACTTCCAGCTGCGCGTCCGGTGCGGACGCGTACTCGCGGCGGAGTCGGTCCTAAAGGGCTCGATCACGATTGACGGCGTGTCGCTCACCATCTCGGGAATCGGCGACGACTGGCTCGCGGTCGACCTCATTCCGACGACCGCGAAGGACACCACTCTCGGACTGAAGAGGGTCGGCGACATGGTGAACCTCGAGGGCGACATCGTCGGCAAATACGTCGCGAAGGCGGCGAAACCGAGCGGCCTAACTGAGGAGGCCCTGCAGAACGCCGGTTTTATTTGATATTCTTCGCTCGGCTCGCCTTGGCAAAAATGCGGAGCGCGGCAAATGCACCGCGCGACAGCGTCTGCGTCTATCTCGTCGACACGGGAACCCCCACATAGATTAGAGATGGTTGCTTGTTGCAGGAAGACGAGAAATATGATATTCTATTGCCAACCGTCTAAATAGGCTAATGGCAAACGCCTAAAAAGAAAGGTGGCACTGGATGATTCTTGAATCTGATTTGGCGGCAATAATTGCAAGGCAGCGAGAGACTGAAGAGGGTAAGTCCTTGGGGCAGATTCGCCCCTTGGACTTCAATGACGTTCTTCTCGAATCGCATGCGCTTGACATTACAGGTGTGCGTCGCTGTGGGAAATCCACTATCATGCGACAGCGCATGCGTGGTTCGGATGAGCCTTGGTTCTACGTGAACTTTGAGTCGCCGCTTTTGACGCAGTTCGAACTGCGCGACACGATAAGGCTGGATTCGCTGATTGACAAATCTGGCGCAAAGCGGCTCTTTTTCGACGAAGTGGATCAGCTGACCGGATGGGAGAAATATGTCCGGCAGAAGCTTGACGAGGGATTTTGCGTCTGCGTGTCGGGCTCGAACGCCTCGCTTCTCGAAGGCGAAATCGGCACGAAGCTCACGGGACGGCATATCTCCAAGGAACTTTTTCCGTTTTCCTTCAGCGAGTATCTTGCATTCACGGGGAAGGAACGGTCGCCGGAGAGCGCTGCCGACTATGTGCATGACGGAGGTTTTCCGCGCTATCTCCAGACGCACGAGGAGATTGTGCTGCAGGAGCTGTTCGACGACATCGTCTATCGGGATGTAGTTGTCCACAACAAGATACGCGACGTTTCGGCTGTACGCGAGCTTTCCGCGTATCTTGTCGAGAACGTCGGCTGTCGTTTCACGGCGTCGAAGATGCTGCGTCCGCTGAATGTCGCCAGCGCATCCACGGTCACGCAGTGGTGCGAATGGCTTGAGAAGGCGTACCTGTTTTTCTTCGTCCCGATATTCAGCGATTCGGAGAAATCGAGGCTTCTCAATCCGAAGAAGGTCTATTGCGTCGACACGGGGCTTGAATACGCCGTGTCGTCCAGGCGCATCCCGAACGACGGCGCAAGGTTCGAGAACATGGTCTATCTGGCGCTCCGTCGTCGCTGCCGCGACATCAGCTATTTCGACGCGGACGGTGAATGTGATTTCATCGTAAGGAGCCGCCATGCCGTTGCGGGCGCGATACAGGCCTGCACTCGTCTGACAGACGAGGCGAAGGACAGGGAGATCGAAGGACTGCTCAAGGCGATGGAGGCGTGTTCGCTGGATTCCGGCACAATCGTCACCGAGAGCCAGCGCGATGCGATTTCCGTCGGCAATCGCCGCATAGAAGTCGTTCCCTTCTGCGAATGGGAGTCTGAGCTTTTTCATCTGCTGTAGCCCCTTGGAATCCCTGGGGTGTTCATGGGGCGGCTTCTGCGGTATAATGTTGCCACTATGAAGAACCAAAATTACTCTAGCCGCTTGCGAATTCCATTTCCGCGTTTTTGCCAAGGCGAGCCGAGCGAAGAAGAAGAATATGATATAATATCCGCATGAGAACGGCCAAAATATCGCGCGACACCAGGGAGACGAAGATTTCCCTCGAGCTGGACCTCGACGGGTCCGGCGAGGGGACGATCGACACCGGCGTCGGTTTCTTCAACCACATGCTCGAGCTTTTCAAGAAGCACGCGCTCGTCGACCTCACCGTGAAGGCGGTGGGCGACATTGACGTTGACTACCACCACACGGTGGAGGACGTGGGGCTCGTGCTCGGCAAGGCGATCAACGAGGCGCTTGGCGACAGGAAGGGGATCGTGCGTTACGGGTTCGCTTCCATACCGATGGACGAGGCGCTGTGCGAGACTTCGCTTGACCTCGGGGGGCGTCCGTTCCTCGTGATGCAGTGCGCGATGAAGCACATGTTCGTGAAGGACTTCGAGGTGAAGCTCGTCGAGGAGTTCTTCCGCGCGGTGTCCGTCGAGGCGCGCGCGAACATACACCTGCGCCAAATATACGGCGACGAGGCGCATCACGTGTGCGAGGGCCTTTTCAAGAGCTTCGCCAGGGCGCTCAGGCAGGCGAAGGCGGTTGACCCGAACGAGAAGGGCGTTCCGTCCTCCAAGGGGGTAATTTGAACCATATGATAATACTACCGGCAATTGACCTCAAGGACGGGAAGTGCGTGCGCCTCAGGCAGGGGCGGGCGGACGACGTCACGGTTTACGGAGACGACCCGGCCGCGCAGGCGCGCGACTGGCGCGAGCAGGGCGGACAGGAGCTTCACGTCGTCGACCTTGACGGCGCGTTCGCCGGCGAGCCGCAGCACGCGGAGACGATCGCGCGGATCATCGAGGCGTTCGGCGGACCTGTCGAGGTCGGCGGCGGGCTTCGCGACATGGACTCGCTCCGCGCAGTCCTCGAGGCGGGCGCGGCGCGCGCGATCATCGGGTCCGCCGCGCTGGAGGATCCCGCGTTCCTTTCCGAGGCGATCGAGCTCTACGGGGACAAGATCGCAGTCGGCATAGACGCGCGCGACGGCTTTGTGCAGACCAAGGGCTGGGTCGAGACGACGAAGGTAAAGGCGACGGAACTCGCCGCGGCCGTCGCGAAGGCCGGCGCGAAGACGATCATCTACACCGACACGGCGACGGACGGCATGCTTGGCGGACCGAACCTCACGCAGATGGCGGCGATATGCGACGCCGCGCCGACGTGCCAGATCACGGCGTCCGGCGGCGTGAGCTCTCCGTTCGACATCGAGAACCTCAAGGGGCTCGAGCGCGCGAACCTGAGGGCCGCGATCGTCGGCAAGGCGCTGTACGACGGACGCACCACGCTGCGCGAGATGAACCGCGCGGCGCTTTGAAATGAAGTACCGGGTTGTCATCGCCTACGACGGGACGGCGTACTCCGGATGGCAGTACCAGGAGAACGCCGTGGGCATCCAGCAGGTCGTAGAAGACGTGCTTGCCTCGCTCGAGGGCGCTCCGGTGAGGGTGTTCGGCTCTTCGCGCACGGACGCCGGGGTGCACGCGAAGGGCTTTGTCGGGCACTTCCGGCTCACCAAGCCCATTCCGCCGAAGAACCTCGTGCGCGCGATGAACGCGAGGCTTCCGGACGCGATAAGGATCCTCAAGTCCGCGTATGCCTCCGACTCGTTCGACGCGCGGCTCTCGGCGAAGGGGAAGGAGTACCGCTACCAGCTGTACCAGGCGGACATCATGCCTCCGCACCTCGCCCCGTACTGGACCTTCTGCCACCGTCCGCTCGACCTCGAGGCGATGCGCAGGGCCGCGTCGTACTTCGTCGGACGCCACGACTTCGTGTCGTTTGCGGCGAATCCGGACCGGGTCCTTGAGTCGACGGAGCGCAATATCTTCTCGTTCGACGTGAAGAAGGCGGGCCCGCGCTACACCTTCATCGTGCGTGGCGACGGCTTTTTGTACAAGCAGGTGCGCTCGATGGTGGGCTTTCTGATATCCGTCGGAAAGGGCAACGAGTCCCCTGAGGCTGTCAAGGAGCTGCTCGACGCGGCGGCACCTCGCACGGCCCGCGTGGAGACCGCCCCGGCGCGCGGATTGTTCCTCTGGAAGGTCATGTATTGACCATGAACAAGTTATCCTTGCCTAACTTACCCCTTTTGCGATATAATTTTACCAATACGCCGTTCTTTGCCCCTGAAAGGGCGCTGGGCGGTCGCAGGTGGAGATTTGAACTAAACTAAGGACACAACTAAAATGAGCGAAAAACTCGAGACGATGACGCCCGAACTGAAGGCGTTCATCGAAGAATGGAAGTCGAAGCCGGGCAACCTCATCATGGTGCTGCACCGCGTCCAGCAGACGTTCGGGTACATCCCGCGCAACATAGCGCTGGAGATATCCGAGATGCTTGACGTGCCGTTGGCGAAGATCTACGGCGTGGTGACGTTCTACAACTTCTTCCGCCTGCAGAAGGCCGGCAAGTACAACGTCCAGGTGTGCCTCGGCACGGCGTGCTACCTGCGCGGCGGCGACGACATCATCAAGGAGTTCGAGAAGAAGCTCGGCGTCGGCCTCAACGCGACGACGTCCGACGGCCTCTTCTCCGTCGAGGCCGTGCGCTGCCTCGGCTGCTGCGGCCTCGCGCCGGTGGCGGTCGTCAACGGAGAGGTCCACGGCAAGCTCGAGACGAAGGACGTCGACGGCATCATCGCCCAGTATCGCAAACTTGGTTAAGGAGAACATCAAATGGCAAAGCTTACGCTCGCAGACCTGCGCAAGATGCGCGAGGAGAAGCAGAAGGCGCTCGACATGCGCGACGCCTCGAACAAGGACATCCAGGTCATCGTCGGCATGGGCACGTGCGGCATAGCCGCCGGCGCGAAGGAGACCTTCACGTCGCTCATCGACACGCTCACGCAGAAGGGGCTCACGAACGTCCTCGTCCGTCAGACCGGCTGCATGGGCCTGTGCCACTCCGAGCCGACCGTCGAGGTCGTCGCCCCGGGGATGCCCACGGTCATCTACGGACACGTCGACGCCGCGACGGCGAAGGACATCGTCGAGAAGCACATCGTCGGCCACGAGCTCATCGAGGGCAAGATCCTCGACAAGCCCAGCGTCGACATCGTGAAGAACGCCTAAGGGGAGTCTAGGACAATGGCATACGAATCTTATGTACTGGTTTGCGGCGGCACTGCGTGCTGTTCCGGTGGCGGCGACAAGATCGTCGAGGCGTTCGCGCGCGAGCTCGAGTCCGCCGGCCTAAAGGAGAAGGTGCAGGTCGTGACGACAGGCTGCCTCGGCTTCTGCGAGCAGGGTCCGATCGTCAAGATACTTCCGCAGGGAACGTTCTACGTGCAGGTGCGCGAAGACGACGTCAAGGAGATCGTCGCGGAGCACCTCGTGAAGGGCCGCGTCGTGCAGCGTCTCTGCTACGACCCCGAGCAGGCGAAGAAGCTTGTCGCCGAGGCGAACATCCCGTTCTACCAGAAGCAGTACCGCATCGTGCTCCGCAACTGCGGCGTGATCGACCCCGAGAAGATCGAGGACTACATCGCTCGCGACGGCTACAAGGCGATCGAGAAGGTGCTCTTCGAGATGACGCCCGAGCAGGTCGTCGAGGAGATGCTCAAGTCGGGCCTCCGCGGACGCGGCGGCGCGGGCTTCCCGACCGGAATGAAGTGGAAGTTCGCCCAGCAGCAGCCCAAGGGCCAGAAGTACATGGTCTGCAACGCCGACGAGGGCGACCCCGGCGCGTACATGGACCGCTCCACGCTTGAGGGCGACCCCCACTCGATCCTCGAGGCGATGACGATCGCGGGCTACGCGATCGGCGCTTCGAAGGGCTTCATCTACATCCGCGCGGAGTATCCGCTCGCCATTCACCGCCTCCAGGTCGCCATCGGCCAGGCGCGCGAGCTCGGCCTCCTCGGCGACGACATCCTCGGCTCGGGCTTCTCGTTCGACATCGAGCTCCGCTTCGGCGCGGGCGCATTCGTCTGCGGCGAGGAGACGGCGCTCCTCCAGTCCATCGAGGGCAACCGCGGCATGCCGAAGCCCCGTCCTCCGTTCCCGGCGGTCAAGGGCCTCTGGGGCCGTCCGACGGTCATCAACAACGTCGAGACTCTCGCGAACATCCCCGTCATCATCAACAAGGGCGCGGAGTGGTTCTCGAAGATCGGCACGGCCACGACGAAGGGCACCAAGGTCTTCGCGCTCACGGGCAAGGTGAACAACTCTGGGCTAATCGAGGTCCCGATGGGCACGACGCTCCGCGAGATCATCTTCGACATCGGCGGCGGCATCCGCGGCGGCCACCAGTTCAAGGCGGCCCAGACGGGCGGTCCCTCCGGCGGCATCATCCCGCCCCAGTTCCTCGACACCCCGATCGACTACGAGTCGCTCGCCAAGATCGGCTCGATCATGGGCTCGGGCGGACTTATCGTCATGGACGAGACGGACTGCGTGGTGGACATCGCGAAGTTCTACCTCGACTTCACGGTCGACGAGAGCTGCGGTAAGTGCGCTCCGTGCCGCATCGGCGGCAGGAAGCTCCTCAACTACCTGAAGAAGATCACCGACGGACGCGGCACCGAGCAGGACATCAAGGACATGGAGGCGATCTGCGACGCCATGAACAAGGCTTCGCTCTGCGGTCTCGGCCAGACGGCCTCCAACCCGGTGCGCTCGACGCTCCGCTACTTCATGGACGAGTACATGGAGCACATCAAGGACAAGAAGTGCCGTTCCGGAAAGTGCTCGAAGCTCATCCAGTACAAGATCGACCCCGCGAAGTGCAAGGGCTGCACGATGTGCGCGAGGAAGTGCCCGGCGGGTGCGATCTCCGGCACTGTGAAGAACCCCCACGTCATCGACCCGGCGAAGTGCGTCAAGTGCGGCGCCTGCGAGGCGACGTGCAAGTTCGGCGCGATCAGCCACGGGTGAGGAACGGACGGGGATGCCACCCATCCCCGAACCCCTTGAAAAGGAAAGGAATATCTTAATCATGGAAACTGAAATGATCACCCTCGAGATCAACGGCAAGTCCGTCACGGTCCCGAAAGGCACGTCGATTCTCAACGCGGCGAAGGCTGCGCACATCAAGATCCCGACCCTCTGCTACCATCCGGACCTCAAGCCGGGCGCGAGCTGCGGAATCTGCGTGGTGCGCCAGCTCGTCCCGAGCCGCAACCCCGCCGACAACGGCAAGCTCGTCCCTAGCCCGAAGATGCTCCGCGCGTGCTGCACCGAGGCGACGGCGGGAATGCACATCCTCACGCACGACCCCGACATCGTCCAGGTACGCAAGACGGTCCTCGAGCTCATCCTCGCGAACCATCCGCAGGACTGCCTGCAGTGCCCGCGCTCCGGCTCCTGCGAGCTCCAGGCGATCGCCGCCGACTTCGGCATCCGCGAGATCCCGTTCCCGAAGGAAGTCATCCACCGCGATCCGGACAAGTCCACGCCGTCGATCGTCCTCAACTCCGACAAGTGCATCAAGTGCGGCCGCTGCGCCGAGGTGTGCCAGGAGATGCAGAACGTCTGGGCGCTCGAGTTCATCGGCCGCGGCGAGAAGACGGTCATGGCCCCTGCGGCAGGCGTCAAGCTCGCCGAGTCGCCGTGCATCAAGTGCGGACAGTGCTCCGCGCACTGCCCGGTCGGCGCGATCTACGAGAACGACGAGACGGCGAAGGTCTGGGCCGCGCTGCGCGATCCCGAGAAGACCTGCCTCGTGCAGATCGCCCCGGCCGTCCGCGTCGCGCTCGGCGAGGCGTTCGGCATGAAGCCCGGCGCCCTCACGACCGGCAAGATCTACGCGGCGCTCCGCATGCTCGGCTTCGACAAGGTGTTCGACACGAACTTCTCCGCCGACGTCACGATCATGGAGGAGGGCACGGAGTTCATCAAGCGCTTCACCGAGAACAAGGACCTGCCGCTCCTCACCAGCTGCTGCCCCGCGTGGACGGACTGGATGGAGAAGTACGCGCCCGACTTCACCGAGAACTTCTCGACCGCGAAGTCTCCGCAGCAGATGCTCTCCGCCCTCTGCAAGAGCTACTGGGCCGACAAGAACGGCGTCGACCACACGAAGATCCACGTCACTTCGATCATGCCCTGCACGGCGAAGAAGCACGAGATCGCGCGTGACGAGTTCATGAGCGCCACCGGCACCCAGGACACCGACGTCGTGCTGACGACGCGCGAGCTCGCCCGCATGATCAAGGCGGCCGGCATCGACTTCGAGGCGCTCCCCGAGGAGAATGCCGACGACCTGCTCGGCGCCTACACGGGCGCAGGCACGATCTTCGGCGTCACCGGCGGCGTCATGGAGGCCGCGCTCCGCACGGCCTACTGCCTCATCACCGGCGAGAAGCAGCCCCCGAGCATCGACTTCCAGGCGGTGCGCGGAATGGAAGGCGTCAAGACTGCGACGATCGACATCAAGGGCACGAAGGTGAACATCGCCGTCGCGCACCAGATGGGCAACGTCGAGAAGGTGCTGGACATGATCCGCGAAGACCGCAAGAACGGCGTCAAGCCGCGCTTCGACTTCATCGAGGTCATGGCGTGCCGCGGCGGCTGCATCGGCGGCGGCGGACAGCCCTGCCTCGCGACGGACGAGGTCCGCGCGCAGCGCACGGCCGGTCTCTACACCGACGACGAGAAGTGCACTCTCCGCATGTCGCACCTCAACCCCCAGGTCACGGCCCTCTACAAGGACTACCTCGGCGGCAAGACGGGCGCGCAGGGCGGCGAGAAGGCGCACCACCTCCTCCACACGAAGTACCACAAGGAGGATGTCTACACGTTCTCGTAATACGGGACGTCGTAGAGACGAAAAGCGACGCGGAGCGGCATTCGGCCGCCCCGCGCCGTTTTTTTATGCGGTTGATTTCGATGCCTGCGCCGACCTTCTGTCTCCAAACTCCTTCGAAAACCGAAATATCCCGTGCACCCCCATTTGGGTTAGTGCGTTCGGCGTCGCGGTTTGGTATAATGGCGGCATGAACATCGTAACAATGCTTGCGGCTGCTGCCGCCCTTGCCGGGTACGACGGAACAAATCCCGTCGTCAAGAGCAGATTCACTCCAGATCCGGCCCCCGTCGTGGACGGGGACTGGCTCTACGTCTTCACGGGACATGACGAGCCAGACGCCCGCGGATACCACATGAAGGACTGGCAGGTGTTCGGCACGACGAACATGACCGACTGGGTCGACTTCGGCATCGTGATGGACACCTCGACCTTCAAGTGGGCGCGCCAGGGCGACAAAGCGTGGGCGTCGCAGGCGATAAGGCGCGGCGGGAAGTGGTACTGGTATGTCGCCGTGCAGGACGGGAAGACTGGACGCGACGCCATCGGCGTCGCGACGGCCGACTCGGTGGAGGGTCCGTGGACCGATCCGATCGGCAGGTCCGTCGTGGGCGACGGCTGGGGCTTCATCGATCCGAGCGTGTTCATTGACGACGACGGGAAGGCGTATCTCTTCTGGGGCAACTGCGGAGGCAACCCCGGGTGCTGGTACGTCGAGCTCAAGGACAACATGGTCGAGTGCGCGGGCGAGATAAAGCCTGTGCCTGGGCTTATGGACGAGTCCGCGTTCGGCAAGCCGCTCAAGAAGGCGCGCGGCGCGGGCGCGCGCAAGCCGATCGACACGAACTTCGAGGAGGCGCCGTGGATCTACAAGCTCGGAGACACATACTACCTCGAGTACGCCGCAGGCGGAGTTCCGGAGCACTGGGCGTATTCTACCGCGAAGTCGGTGCACGGTCCGTGGACCTACCGCGGCCGCATCATGGACGAGCCGGAGAACACCGGAACGATCCACGGCGGAAGCGTCTTCTTCAAGGGGCAGTGGTACATGTTCTACCACAACGCGAACCTTCCGGACGGCGCGGACTGCCGCAGGAGCTTCTGCGTGGAGCGCTACGAGCGCGGAGCGGACGGGTCGATTCCGTACATCCCGCAGACGAAGGCCGGAATCTCCGTCCACGGAACGATCGAGCCGACGCTCTGGGCGGACGTTCCGGACATCGCGATGTGCCGCAAGGGCGGAAAGTACTACATGGTCTCCACTACGATGCACTTCAATCCGGGAATCCCCGTGATGGTCTCGGAGAACCTTGCGGACTGGAGAATCGCGAGCTACTGCTACGCGACGGTCGAGAACCGTCCTAAGGACCGGCTCGAGAACGGCGAGAGCGACTACATGCTCGGGACGTGGGCGAGCTCGATAAGGTACGACGAGAAGACGGACTGCTTCTATGTGACGAGCTTCAACAACAAGGTCGACGCGACGTATTTCTTCCGCTGCAAGGATCCCGAGAAGGGCGGCTGGGAGTTCTTCCGCCTGCAGCCCAAGCAGTACGACGAGTCGCTCTGGATTGAGGACGGACGCTTCTGGGTATATGCGACTGTTCCGGGACGTCCGTACAAGGTACGCCTCACCGAGATGAAGGGCGACTTCTCCGGTTTCGTGGACGGAGGCGAGATCGTGCTCGACAACGTCACGGACTGCGCGGGCGGTTCCGGACTCGGCGAGGGCTCTCAGGTCTTCAAGCACGACGGAATGTACTATCTCGTCAACATCGGCTGGCCGCGCGGAAAGTGCCGCACCGTCATCGTGCATCGCTCGCGTACGATGAAAGGTCCGTGGGAGGGGAAGATCGTCTTCCAGCACGAGGGCATTGCGCAGGGCTCGTTCATCGACTCGCCCGACGGAAAGTGGTACGCGTACCTCTTCGGCGACAGAGGCGCGGTCGGACGCTGTCCGTACATGCTTCCGGTCGAGTGGCGCGACGGCTGGCCAGTCGTGAAGGCTGAAGAATGCCTGCATCCGACGAAGGGCGGAATTCCCGGCGTCGTCGCGTCGGACGAGTTCGGCGAAAAGGCGCTTGGTCCGGTCTGGCAGTGGAACCACAATCCGGCGGATGCGCTCTGGTCACTCTCGGAGCGCGAGGGGTGGATGCGCCTGCGCACGGACAGAACGGACGCGTCGCTTGACATGGCGCGCAACTCGCTCACGCAGCGCTGCTGGGGTCCGACCTGCCGCGCGACAACGAAGGTGGACGTTTCGGGAATCAAGGACGGCGACCGCGCGGGCCTTGCGCTCTTCCAGCGCGACTACGCCGAGGCGGCGGTTACGAAGGAGGGCGAAGACTTCTTCGTTGTGCTGCGGCATGCGCCGCAGGGCAAGGTGAGGGAGATTTCGCGCGCGAAGCTGCCGAAGGGCGTCAGCGAGGTGTACCTCAAGGCGACGGGAGACTTCACTCGTCTGCCCGGGGCGGACTTCAGGGGGAATCCGGCGGGCTCCGATCTCGGGCGCTTCTTCTACTCCGCAGACGGGCAGACGTGGCTTCCGATCGGACGCAGCATCGGCCTCGTCTACACCATTCCGCATTTCACGGGATACCGCTTCGCGCTCTTCATGTACTCGACGAAGGCCCCTGGCGGACACGCTGACTTCGACTATCTGCGCCTCGACTAGTCCTGTGCCAACCTTGCGAGGCACACGTTATCGAATACTGTCCCCATTTTGGGGGCAGTATTTGGTATAATATTCGGTCAATGCATCCGTTGTCGGTTAAAAAGGGATCGGCTTGCGGGTTGTGTTGGAGTATAGTTTCAAGAAGAAAGTAGAAAAGCATCATATAAATGGAGATTTTAATAACAATCGGCTACATCGCCCTGTGCGTGCTCTTTTTCTCGCTCGCGATTGCGATTCACGAGTTCGGGCACTTCATCGTCGCGCTCAAGCTTGGGCTCAAGGTCGAACGCTTCTCGATCGGGTTCGGGCCTGCCATCGTCAAGAAGACGTGGCGCGGGGTTGAGTACCGCCTCAGCTGGATTCCGCTTGGCGGATACGTGATGATTCCCGACGTCGATCCCGAGGGCACGAAGAAGCTCGAGGGTGGCGAAGTCGGCAGGAAGGAGCCCGGGAGGGGGCGCAAGGAGGTCCCTGCATGGAAGGAGATCGCCGTTGCGGTTGCAGGGCCGGGGATGAACCTGGTCCTCGCCGTGGTGCTCGCGTTCACCCTCGCCGCGATTCCGTCCGTCAAGTTCGGCGAGCTTCCCGCCAAGATCGCCTACACGCTCAAGGACGGTCCCGCCGAGAGGGCCGGCATCAAGAAGGGCGACACCGTGGTTTCCGTCGGAGGCAAGCCCGTGGCCAACTGGTCAGAGATGCAGGTCGAGTTCCAGATAGTCGGCGCCCAGGAGACGGAGCTTGTTCTCCGCGACGAGGCGGGCGTGGAGCGCACGACGCTCGTTACGCCGGAGGCGGACAAGGTGACGGGAATCTACATGATCAACGCGGTGAGCGTTCCGAAGGAGAACGGCGCGTCGAGCTGGATGCCGCATAGGAATCCGTTCAGGCAGCTCGCGTGGGACGCGGGGTCGATATTCCGTGTCCTCAAGGGACTCGTCACGCCGAAGGAGGCGAAGAACACTGCGAAGGCTCTTGGCGGGCCGCAGATGATCGTTGAGGGCATCTACAGGTCCGTCCGCCACGACTTCTGGGACGGCGTTGGCTTTCTCCGCTTCCTGAACGTCAACCTCGCGGTGCTGAACCTCCTGCCGATTCCCGTCCTTGACGGAGGTCTCATCCTCTTCGCGCTCTATGCGCTCATCTTCCGCAGGCGAGTCCCCGAGAGGATCGTCGCCGTGCTTTCCACGGGCTTTATGTTCCTTCTCCTCGGCGCGATGGGGCTTCTCATCTTCCGTGACGCGCACAGGAGCTGGAGGATTCACACGTACAAACCTGACGCCGCGGAGACGGCGGAAGCCGAGGCTGGGGAGACCACGGAGACCAATGCGACGGACAACGCGAGCAATTGATGTCGGTGGAGTTGCCGTGGGCGGAGGAGCCCCGGTGAGCGTCCAGTCGATGGCGAACGCCGATCCGCACGACGCGGCGGCGCTTTCTGCGCAGATTTCGGAATGCGCAGCGCTCGGCTGCGACATCTTCAGGCTTACGGTTCCGGACGTCGACGCGGCGAAGGTCCTGGGCGAGGTGAGGCGCACATCGCCGATTCCGCTCGTCGCCGACATCCACTTCGACTACCGCTGCGCGCTTGCGGCGATAGAGGCGGGGGCGGACGCGCTCCGCATCAATCCGGGCAACATCGGTTCGCGTGACAGGGTTGAGGCCGTCGTGAGGGCGGCGAAGGCGAAGAAGGTTCCGATAAGGATCGGCGTCAACCTGGGCTCCCTCGAGAAGGGACTCCGCGGCGAACTTGACGCGGGGGCGATAGATGTTCCGGAGGCGCTTGTCAGGTCCGCGATGGGGCACCTGAAGATCCTCGAGGACGAAGGTTTCCGCGATGTGGTGATATCCGCGAAGGCGTCGAACGTTCCAGACACGATCGCGACGTACAGGCTTCTCGCGGAGCGGACGGACTGTCCGCTGCACGTCGGCGTGACCGAGGCGGGCACGCTAATTCCAGGCGCGGTGCGGAATTCCGTTGCGCTCGGGATCCTTCTGAGTGAGGGAATCGGCGACACGATACGCGTCTCGCTCACGGCGAAGCCTGAGAAGGAGGTGCGCGTCGGGATGGAGATACTGCGCGCGCTCGGACTGCGCGCGCCGGGTCCGGCGATCACGTCGTGCCCCACTTGCGGACGCACAAAGGTCGACCTGATGCATGTCGCGTCGCAGGTCGAGATCGCGCTGGAGACGCTGGCGAAGGACGGCGTGAAGCTTCCGCACGTGGCGGTCATGGGGTGCGTCGTGAACGGTCCGGGCGAGGCGAAGGGCGCGGACATAGCGCTCTGCGGCGCGGACGGGGAGTTTGTTCTGTACGTTCGAGGAAAACAGGTTTGCAGGGTGTCCGAGGAGGATGCCGTCGGAAAGGTGGTCGAGTATGCAGTTTCTCTACAATAACATAGCGGTGTTCCACGTGTTCGCGGTCTGCGCGGTGTTTGCGTGGCTGTTCGGCGGGGCCAGGGCGGACTACATCCTGCCTGTCATGCCGTGGCTTACGGCCTTCCTGCTGGAGGTCATGCTGTGCTTTCCGCAGAGGCACGAGGGGGAGACCACATACGAGGCGCGCTCGCGCGTCTGGGAGGCGATGCGCGGGGATCCGCTCGTGTGGGTGTCGCTTGGGCTCGTTCTGCTGCTCATTGTGCCGTTCTTCAACGTCGGGCTGTGTCCGGTGTGCGACTATCCCGCGATACAGGCGGGGGCGGATCCCAAGCCTCTGATTCCGTTCATCCCGTTCTGCGTGAACCGCATGGAGCATCTCAACGTCGTCATGTGGTTCGTTCCTACGCTCACCGCCACCGTTGCGGCAAAGCATGCGCTTCTGAAGAAGGGCAAGCGGACGTTCCTTGCGATGATTGTGTGGAATGGTCTCGCCCTCGGAGTAGTTGGCGCGATACAGCAGATGACGGAGGCGAAGGGGCCGCTGTGGGTGGAGGACTGCTTCCAGAGCGCCTACTTCTTCTCGACGTTCGGGTATCCGAACATGGCAGGCGACTACTTTACGACGCTGTTCGGACTTGCCGTGGGGCTCTGGCGCTGGCAGCTTGACGAGTCCACCCGATCCCCGTCGATGATCAAGGCGCCTTCTTCCGCGCCGGCAGTAGGCGCTGAGGCCGCGTCGGGCGGCGATGCGGAGCATTCGCATCACCACCACCATCACCATGGTTCGTCCGCGCCGAAGAAGGAGGGGCATTTCTGGCAGCGGCACTACTACCTCATACCCGCCGTCATATTCTTCTTCTGCGCGCTCGACACTCTTTCCCGCGCGGCGGTGATGCTTGTGACTGGCCTCGCGATAATCTTCTTCCTCCACACGTTCGTCTGCTCCTTTGCGAAGATGAAGAAGGCGCAGCGCGTGAGGTCCGGCGCGCTGAGCGTGCTCGTCCTCGCGCTGATAGCGATCTGCGCGGTGATGTTCATGCCGGAGGACCTCCAGCGCGAGGTCAACACTCTGAACACGACGGAGGTTCTGGACCGCGTCACGGGCAAGGGACAGTACCATGTCCGCGTCGCAACCGAGATATGGAAGGACAACTTCGCGTTCGGCATCGGCGGCTGGGGCTACAAGCACTTCTGCCTCCAGTACATGACGGACAAGGAGCTGCGGCAGATCCAGATGGTCGGCGGCGTGAACGTCCACAACGACTACCTCCAGTTCCTGGCCGAGCACGGACTCGTAGGGTTCGGACTCATGGTGACGGTCGTGGTGCTGCTGCTTATGCCGCTCGGCAGGGTGTGGAGGGCGATGGTGGACTCCATCCGGTTCATTCCGAACAAGGAGCAGCCGCCGCAGCCCGTGCAGCTGTTCGTCATCCCCGCGCCGGTGTTCTGCATCCTCGCGACCGCGGTCGCGACCTTCATCCACGGATTCGGGGACTGTCCCCTGCGCTCGCCGGCCGTGCTTTCGCTGTTCTTCGTCTCGCTCGCGTGCATCGACGGATTCCTTCCGCGCCTGAAGAAGCGCGACGACGATCACCACCATTCATAATTAACCATTCATAATTCAACATTCCCCCTATGCTCCACGTAAACGAAAACTACTCCAAGATACAGGCAAGCTACCTGTTCACCGAAATCGCGCACCGCGTCTCCGCGCACCAGGCGGCGAATCCGGACGCGAAGATCATCCGTCTCGGAATCGGCGACGTCACCGAGCCTCTCTGCGACGCAGTCGTGAAGGCGATGCACAAGGCCGTTGACGACGAGGCGGCGCGCGAGAACTTCCATGGCTACGGCCCAGAGCAGGGCTATGCGTTCCTGCGCGAGAAGGCGGCGAAGGTCGACTTCCAGGACCGCGGCATCGACATCGCCGCAGACGAGATATTCATCTCCGACGGAGCGAAGTGCGACTGCGGCAACATACAGGAGCTCTTCGGCAACGACGTCAAAATAGCGGTAGGCGATCCCGTCTACCCTGTGTACGTCGACACTAACGTGATGGCGGGCCGCACTGGCGCCAACGAGGGCGGACGCTACGGCGGGCTTGTGTACCTCACTTGCGACGCTTCCAACGGATTCGTCCCCGGCCCGGAGTCGGCGGGAGACGCGGACATCGTGTATCTCTGCTATCCGAACAACCCCACCGGCGCGGTCGCGACTAAGGAGCAGCTCCAGAAGTGGGTCGACTGGGCGAACGACAGGAAGTCGCTCATCCTCTTCGACGCGGCCTACGAGGCGTTCATCAGGACGCCCGGGATCCCGCACTCCATCTACGAATGCGATGGCGCGCGCAAGTGCGCGATAGAGTTCCGCAGCTATTCTAAGACCGCAGGCTTCACGGGCGTGCGCTGCGGATACACCGTCGTCCCGAAGGGGCTCGTCGCTTTCGCCGCGGACGGTTCGCCGGTCGAGCTCCGTCCCATGTGGACGCGCCGCCAGACGACCAAGTTCAACGGCGCTAGCTACATCACCCAGCGCGGCGCGGAGGCGATCTATTCGCCCGAGGGGCAGGCGCAGACGAAGGCCACGATCGACTTCTACCTCGAGAACGGACGCCTCATGAAGGAGGCGCTTGCCGCGCTCGGCTACGAGGTGACGGGCGGGGGCAACTCGCCGTATCTCTGGGTGAACGTGAAGGGCGACAGCTGGGAGTTCTTCGACAAGCTCCTCAAGGAAGCCAACGTAGTCACGACTCCGGGCGCCGGATTCGGAAAGGCGGGCGAGGGATACATCCGCATCTCGTCCTTCAACTCCCGCGCCAACGTCCTCGAGGCGGTCGAGCGCATAAGGAAGGTCCTCTGACGGACTCCACGGCGATTCCATGCAGCAGCACTGGCTCGGCTGGATACTCGCCTCGTGCGTCGTCCTAAGCCTCTACGACCTAAGCAAGAAGGCGTCGGTGAGCGGCAACGCCGTGTTTCCGACGCTGCTTGGGAGCACGGCGTCAGGGTGGCTAGCCGTGACGGCGTGCCTTGTCTGGCGCGGCACATTTGCCGCGGCCGTTTCGCTGCCGCCGGCCCATGTCGCCCTGCTGCTCGTTAAGAGCTGCATAGTCGGCGCGAGCTGGACGGCTACCTACATGGCGCTCAGAACACTTCCGATAACCTGCGCCGCGCCAATCCGCGCGACTGGTCCGCTGTGGACTCTCCTCGGCGCCGTCGTGCTCTTCGCGGAGGTTCCCACTCCCGTGCAGGCTCTTGGAATGGCGATGGTTGTCACGGGGTGCGTGCTGTTTTCGCGCTCCGCGGCCCACGAGGGAATCGACTTCAGGCGGAACCGTGCGGTGTGGCTCGCATTCCTCGGAACTGTCCTCGGCAGCTGCTCGGCGCTTTACGACAAGCATCTTCTCAAGGATCTGGCTATCCCCACTGGAACCGTCCTCTGGTGGTTTATGGGCGGGATGTGCGTCATATACGCCGCGGCGACGCTTGGGCGGAAGCTCCGCGGGCGCGTTCCGGAAGGCGCGGGCCTTGCAACGCATCCGTTCACCTTCCGCTGGACGATTCCGCTTGTGGGCGTTCTTCTTGCGCTTTCGGACGCATGCTATTTCAACGCCGTGGGCTCGGAGGGGGCGAGGATATCCGTGCTCAGCATGATACGCCGCTCGAGCGTCGTCCTCACCTTCTTCCTGGGCGGGGCCGTGTTCCGCGAGACGAACCTGCGCCGCAAGGCTTTTGCACTTGCGGCAATCCTCGCCGGCGTCGCTCTTCTCTGCCTAATCTGATTGCCCGCGCGACAAGCATTCGTCAGGAAATGGTATAATACGCGCATGAAGATATCCGAGATACTTGCAAAGGGAGGCCCGTCGGTCTCATTCGAGGTCTTCCCTCCGAAGAAGGACCGTCCGCTCGAGGGCACGAAGGAGATCGTCGCGCAGATCGCCGCGGCGGCGCCTTCGTTCATGTCCGTGACGTACGGCGCGGCGGGCGGTTCGACCGGCGCGAACACGCGCGCGATCGCCGAGCACGTGCAGAAGTCGTGCGGAGTCCCTGTCCTCGCGCATCTCACCTGCGTCGGGGCGACGCGCGAGTCGATAGGGCGCGAGGTGGAGTCCTTCCGCGAGGCGGGCATCGAAAACATCCTCTGCCTGCGCGGGGACTGTCCCCCCGGAATCGAGTTCCCCGGCAACGCGGCGTTCATGCACGCGTCGGATCTCGTAAGGGAGCTTTCCGGGAAGGGCTTCTGCCTCGGCGGGGCGTGCTATCCCGAGGTGCACCCCGAGAGCGTTCACTTTGCGGACGACATAGCGCACGTGAAGGAGAAGGTCGACGCCGGGCTCGATTTCCTGACGACGCAGATGTTCTTCGACAACAACGTCTACTTCCACTACCTCGCGCGGCTCAGGGATGCCGGCGTGACGGTTCCGGTAGTGGCCGGCATAATGCCCGTCACCAACGGACGCCAGATCGCGCGCATATGCGAGCTTTCGGGGACGAGCCTGCCGCCGCGTTTCCGCGCGATCGTGGACCGCTTCGGAGACGATCCGGCGGCGATGCTCGACGCGGGCGTTGCATATGCAACCGAGCAGATAATCGACCTTTTCGCGAACGGCGTAGGGCATGTCCACGTCTACACGATGAACAAGCCCGAGCTCGCCCGCCGCATAATGGACAACCTCGCGGGAATACTCGCCCGATGAGCGGAGCGTGCGACATCCGGAAAGCCGAGCTCGAGCGCGAGGCGCCGATTGAGGCCAAGGGCGTGTGGGCGCGCTTCGGCGAGCGCGTGTACATGTGCGGCACGCTCGGCGCGGCGTTTGACGCATGGCAGCGCAGGCTCGCGGCGCTGAGCGGCGCGGACGCGTACTTTTCGCAGCAGATAGGGCTCGACGCCGTCGAGTGCGAGATGGACCGACTCGAGGCGGAGGCGCGCGCGTCGCTCGCTCCGGGCGAGAAGCTTATGCCGCGACGCTCGCCCGGCTACGGCGAGATGCCGCTCTCGCTCAGCCGCGAGATAGTTGACCGTCTCGAGGCGACGCGCCGCATCGGAGTCGCCGTGACGGATTCCTGTCTGCTCGTTCCGTCAAAGAGCGTGACGGCCATATGCGAGATCGGAGGATGCGATGGAAGGGATTGATTTTCTCGACGGAGGCTTCGGCACGATGGTGCAGGCGGCGGGACTGCCGCCAGGGAAGGATCCGACAGACTGGAACGTGGAGAATCCGGACGCCGTGGCGTCCGTCCACCGCGCGTACGCAGAGTCCGGCTCGCGCATCGTGCTTGCGAACACGTTCGGCGCGAACCGGCTCAAGTACCACGGACCCTATGACCTGAAAGAACTTGTGGCGTCCGCGATCTCCATCGCGCGCCGCGGCGCGGCGTCCGCTAAGGTCGCGCTCGACATTGGTCCGACGGGCAGGCTTCTCAAGCCCGCCGGCGACCTTGACTTCGACGACGCTTACGAGGCGTTTGCGGAGATGGTGCGCTTCGGGGCGGAGGCTGGCGCGGACCTGGTGTTCGTCGAGACGATGGGGGACACGCGCGAGCTTAAGGCCGCCGTCCTCGCCGCGAAGCTGAACTCGAACCTTCCCGTGTACGCGACTGTCGCGCTCGACGAGTCGGGCAAGCTGCTTACCGGCGCGTCGGTCGAGTGCGTCGCGACGCTGCTCGAGTCGCTCGGCGTCGACGCGTACGGATTCAACTGCGGACTCGGTCCGGACAGGATGCTTCCGTTCGTGGAGCGCCTCGCGAAGGTCTCGACGAGGCCGATCGTCGTCAAGCCCAACGCGGGTATGCCGAAGATCGTGGAGGGGAAGACGGTTTTCACCGTTGGACCGGCCGAGTTCGCCGAGACCGTGGCGAAGCTCGTCGATGCCGGCGCGTCGATTGTCGGAGGGTGCTGCGGGACCACCCCGGCGCACATCGCCGCCGTGCGCGATGCGCTTGCCGGTTATTCAACCTCTCGATCTTTCAATCGTTTAGCTACGGAAGTCGCACGCGCTGAGCCTAGTACCGTCGTCTCGTCCGGAACGGGCGTCGTGGAGCTGAGGCCGCACGCGGGGCTCGTCATCGGCGAGCGCATAAACCCGACTGGCAAGAAGCTCCTCAAGGAGGCTTATCTGCGAGGCGACACGGCGTACGTGCTTCGCGAGGCGGTGAAGCAGATAGACGCGGGTGCGGAGGTTCTTGACGTAAACTGCGGCGTTCCTGGAATCGACGAGGCCGCGACGCTGGAGCGGACCGTCGAGACGGTGCAGAGCGTCGCCGCGTGTCCGATACAGGTTGACACGGCGGATCCCGTCGCGCTCGAGCGCGCGCTGAGGCGCGTGAACGGAAAGCCGCTCGTGAACTCTGTGAACGGGAAGCGTGAGTCGATGGACGCGGTGTTCCCGATAGTGAAGAAGTACGGCGGCGCTATTGTCGGGCTCTGCCTCGACGAGTCGGGGATCCCTGCGACTGCCGACGGACGCATCGCGATCGCGCGGCGGATACTTGACGAGGGCGCGAAGTACGGCTTTGAGAAGTCGGACTTCGTCTTCGACGCGCTGACACTTGCCGTGAGCGCCGATCCGCAGGCCGCCGTCGTCACGCTCGAGACGGTGCGCCGCCTCACCGAGGAACTCGGCGTCAACACGGTGCTCGGAGTCTCCAACGTTTCGTTCGGACTCCCCAACCGCCCCGTGCTCAACAACGCGATGTACGCTCTCGCGAAGCGGAACGGACTTTCCTCGGCGATTGCGAATCCGTCGCTTATAAGGGACGTCATCGACCCGGCCGCGGAGGATGTCCTTCTTGCGCGCGACAGGAACTGCGAGCAGTGGATCGCGCTTAACGCGGCTGCGCAGCCGGCCGCGCCCGCGGCGTCCGCGAATGGCGCGGAAGGCGGCGCGCAGGCGCTGGGCGCGGCGATACGGCGCGGACTCAGGGAGGACGCGGCGGCGGCGGCGAAGGCGATGCTCGCCGGGGGCGCCGGCGCGATGGATGTGATCGAGAAGGGTATCGTTCCGGCGCTCGAACTCGTCGGCGACGCGTTCGAGAAGGGGACGGCGTTCCTTCCGCAGCTCCTCATGGCCGCGGATGCGGCGGGCGACGCTTTTGCGGTCGTCAGGAAAGAGGGCATGAAGGCGGCGGACGGCGCATCGCGCGTCTCCGGTCGGCGTCCGATCGTGATAGCCACGGTGAAAGGCGACATCCACGACATAGGCAAGAACATCGTGAGGGCGCTGCTCGAGAACTACGGCTTCGACGTGATAGACCTCGGCAGGGACGTCGCGCCCGAGGCGATTGTCGAACGCGCGAAGGCGTGCGGCGCCGGCATGGTCGGACTTTCGGCGCTTATGACGACGACGGTCGGCGCTATGGCGGAGACGATTCGCCAGCTGAAGGCCGCAGGCGTCGACGCGAAGACGTTCGTCGGCGGGGCGGTGGTGACGCAGGACTACGCGGACTCGATTGGCGCGGACTTCTACGCGAAGGACGCGATGCAGTCGGTGCGAATCGCGGAGAGGGTTTTGGGGGCGTGACGCGCGGCGTGCGCGCGGGAAAATGCAGAACATGAAAGGTAGGAAGGGAAGATGACGGAGAAGCGCAGGGCGAGGGGACTGTCCCTGATGAGTGGAGGGCTCGACAGCCGGCTTGCGGTGCGGGTCTTGCAGCGCGCCGGGGCGGACGTGGAGGCGGTCGCGTTTGAGACGCCGTTCTTCAAGGCGGACACGGCGCGGAGGGCTGCGCAGGCGCTGGGCGTGAAGCTGCACGTTGTGGACTTCACGGACGAGGAGGTTGCGCTTATAGAGAATCCGCCGCACGGTTTCGGCGGCGCGATGAATCCGTGCATCGACTGCCACGCGGCGATGATCCGCCGCGCGGGAGAGATGATGCGTGAGCTCGGATACGACTTCGTCGCGACCGGCGAGGTGCGCGGGCAGCGTCCGATGTCGCAGAACGCGCAGTCGCTCCTCACGGTCGAAAAGGCGTCCGGAATGAAGGGGCGCCTCGTCCGCCCGATGTCCGCGAAGCTGCTGGAGCCGACGATTCCCGAGATCGAGGGCATTCTCGACCGCGAGAAGCTGCTCGACATCTCCGGGCGCTCGCGCGACAGGCAGATCGCGCTTGCGGCGGAGTTCGGGATAACGGACTATCCGTCTCCGGCAGGCGGGTGCAAGCTCACCGAGGAGGCGTTCGGGCGCAAGCTGAAGGACCTCAAGGATCACGAGGGGCTCAAGTCCCGCGCGCTCCTCGACCTTCTTGTTGTGGGGCGCAGGTTCCGTCTGCCGGGCGGAAGCTCCGTGATTCTCGGACGCGACGCGGGGGAGAATGCGCTTCTGGGAAAGGGTAGCTTCGCGGCGGTCCTCAAGCCGACGAACGGAATCGTGGGCCCTACGGCGGCGATACCGGTCCTCGCGTCGGACTCCGACCTCGCCCTTGCGCAGGAGCTGGTGAACGCGTACGTGCGCGGCACGACGCCGGCGGACAGGGAAAAGTTCAAGCCATATCAGATTGTATGACTTGTTTCCGCATGCGTGAGCTTATATACAAGCCATCGCGCATTGCGGTTTTCGGCAGAAAATAGTATAATTTCAAGAACATAGGATTAAATAGGAGCAAAAATGCTGGACTACATCGTGCTTGGTGCGTTTGCGGGATATCTCGCGATTATGCTTGGGATCGGCTTCTTCTTCTCGAGGAAGCAGGAGGACCTCGGCGACTACTATCTTGGCGGGCGCAAGATGAACAAATGGGTTGTTGCGCTCTCCGCCCAGGCATCCGACATGTCCGGCTGGCTCCTGATGGGCCTTCCCGGCGCGATCTTCCTTGGCGGATTCTCCGAGGCGTGGATCGGCATAGGGCTTCTGATCGGCACGTACCTCAACTGGAAGATCGTCGCCAGGCGCCTTCGTGTCTACTCGCAGGAATGCGGCGACGCTATCACGATCCCCGACTTCATCTCCAACCGCTTCGGGGACAAGACAGGCGTCGCGCGGTCGATCGCCGCTCTCATCATCCTCGTGTTCTTCACGTTCTACACGGCCTCGGGCTTCGTGAGCGCGGCAAAGCTGTTCTCCACGATGTTCCCGATTAGCTATTCCACCGCGCTGTGGATCGGTGCTGTTGTCGTCGTCTCGTACACGTTCCTCGGAGGATACATGGCGGTGTGCTGGACGGACTTCATCCAGGGCTCGCTGATGTTCGTCGCGATCGTGCTGGTCCCGGCGATCGTCATCTGCGACGCGGGCGGGTTCGCGTCGACCGTCAACTCACTCAACGAGATCAACCCCTACCTCCAGTCGCTCTTCACCAACGCGTCCACGGCGAAGGCCGCAGGCTTCATCGGACTCGCCTCCTGCATGGCGTGGGGCCTCGGCTACTTCGGCATGCCGCACATCCTCGTGCGGTTCATGTCCATCAACAACCCCGCCGAGGTGAAGGGCTCGCGCCGCATCGCGATGACGTGGGTCGCGATCTCGCTCGGCGCGGCAGTAGTGATCGGACTCGTCTTCCACCTCTTCCTGAAGCAGCACGGACTCACGATCGCGGACGTCGGGAACGACCCCGAGAAGTGCTTCATCGTCATGATCAACCAGCTCTTCAGCACGGGGTTCGCGGCGCGCGTCTTCGCGGGAGTGCTGCTCTCGGCGATCCTCGCGGCGATCATGTCCACCGCCGACAGCCAGCTCCTCGTTTCCGCCTCGTCCTTCACGAACGACCTCTACAAGCGTGCCAAGAAGGACGCAACGAACAACGAGCTCGTCATGGTGTCGCGCATCGCCGTCGCTGCCGTAGCAGTCATCGCAGCGGTCATGTCGATGGACCAGAAGAGCGACTTTTTCGCCGCCGTAATGAAGATGGTCTCCTTCGCCTGGGGCGGATTCGGCGCGTCGTTCGGTCCGCTCATCCTCCTCGCGCTCTTCTGGCGCCGCGTCAACCTCGCGGGCGCCGTCTCGGGAATGGTCGTCGGCGCGACGACGTGCTTTGTCTGGAAGTTCGTCCTCGCCGCGAAGTTCGCGGAGTCGTGCCCTGTCTTCGGACTCTACGAGCTCGCGCCCGGCTTCGTCCTCTCGTTCGTGGTGACCGTCGTCGTCTCGCTCCTGACGAAGGCGCCGGCGAAGGAGATAACTGACGTCTTCGACTCCGTCAAAGTTCAGTTCAAGGACTGACGCGGCGCATTTGCCGCGGAGCAAAATGAAGAAGCTCATTGTCATCGCGGGCGCGGGGGAGTATCCGCGGCTTCTCGTCGAGGGCGCGAAGCGCGCCGGAGTCGAGACCGTCGACGTGATGGCGGTGAAGGGCTCCTGCGAGCGCGCGACGGCGCGCGCGGCGGACCATGTCTTCCCGTTTGCAGTAGGGGAGAGCGAGGTCGCGATCCGCTGGACCGCCGAGCACGGCTACGACGGCGCGGTGCTGGCCGGGCAGGTCAGCCCGCTCTCGCTCTTCCGCGGCAAGTTCGGCCCCGTAGTGCGCCAGTGGCTCGCCGAGATGCCCGTCAAGAACGCGCACACGATCTTCGGTAAGCTCGTCTCGGAGTTCGAAAAGGCGGGTGTTCGAATGATTCCCGCGAGCTCCTTCATGGAGGATTCGATTCCGGGCGAGGGCGTTCTCACGGCGCGTGGTTTCACCGAAGTGGAGAAGACGGATGCCGCGCGGGGCTTTCAGGTTGCGGAGGACGTCGGGCGCCACGACGTAGGGCAGACGGTGCTCGTGAAGGCGGGGATGGTGCTCGCCGTGGAGGCCTTCGAGGGGACCAACGCGGCGATACGGCGCGCGGGAAAGCTCGGGAAGGGGTCGGTTCTCTGCAAGGCCGCGCGAGAGGGGCACGACTGGCGCTTCGACATTCCGGTAGTCGGGCTCAAAACACTTAAGACGATGAAGAAGGCGGGCGTCACGGCTCTTGCGTTCCAGGCGCGAAGGCTCCTTCTGCTCGACCGCGAGAAAGTCGTGGATTTCGCCAATAGGAACGGAATTGCCATCGCGGGTTTTGACTCCGGGCTTCCACCGGCGCCGACGCGTCCGTGAGCATGAATAGGTGGCGAACGCACGCAGCGGGAATTTATGGTATAATATCAACCCAATTTCAACAAGGAGAGCAAATGGCCGATACGGAATCGTTGGTAATACAGCTTAGCGAATGCGCGGAGAAGGGCGACTTCGAGGGTGCCTTCCGCCTCGTTCGCGAGAACAAGGAGGAGCTTGGCAAGAAGCTTCAGCCGGCGGGGATACGCGATGCATTGAAGAAGACGACCAAGGATCGCCTTCTTCTTTCTTTTCTGGACGGCGCCGAATTCGGCGCGCGTCCGCTCGACGAGTCGCTCGTCAGGCTCGAGAAGCTCGTGTACCTCGTCTCGAAGAAGCCCGGCGAGGCGGGCGCGCTCGTCCTCAGCAAGGCGTGGGGCCTCGGCAAGGTCAAGAGCGTCGACGACTTCTACAAGCGCGTGACGGTGGACTTCCGCACGAAGAGGGGACATCAGTTCGCGTACGCAGCGGCGTGCGACATGCTCGAACCCGCTCCCGACGGGCACATCCTCGTCAAGCGCGAGGTCGACCCCGCGGGCTTCGAGGCTCTTCTCAAGGACAAGCCGGGCGACTTCGTCGTCGCGGTGCTCAAGAGCTTCGGCGACATGCCGATCGTCCGTCTTGAGGACGTCTGCGTGCAGAACGGCTTCGTCAAGGCGGTCAACTGGAAGAAGTTCTGGGACACGGCGCGCGCGGAGCTTCGCCACAACAAGCTCGTCGAGATTCCCGCCAAGCGCGCGGAGCCCATCCGCGTGAGGGCCGCCGCGGAGGACTACGGCGACGGCTGGCTCACGGCGTTCGCGCACGAGACCGACCCCAAGACGATTCTTGCGGCGGTGCGCGAGTATGTCGCGCAGGGCAAGTTCAAGGTTGCGGACGACGCGACCAAGGCCAAGATTTCGGAGCGCCTCTCGTTCGCCGTCACTGCGGCGCGCAAGGTCGACGACGCGCTCTATGCGCGCCTCGCGTGCCTTGTGCGCGAGCTCGGCTTCGCGAATCCGCCCGCGGCGGAGATGCGCGAGTACCTCTGGGAGCGTTCGCGCTTCGTCAAGGCGGCCGCCGAGCTTCCCTCGCGCGAGGTCGGTGCTATGATCGGCTTCCTCGCGGAGAACGACGAGGCGAAGGCCAGGCTGTACGCGGCTATTCCGAAGCTGTGCTTCGCGGCCGTCACCGAGATCGTCTCGCGCTTCAGCGCGGAGGAGGCCTGCCGCAAGGCGGTCGGCGACTTCATGAAGGACGCGCAGCCTCCGGCGACGCTCGTCACGCTCGTCATCGGCAAGATTGAGCAGTTCGGCAAGTTCGAGTACGCGGATGTTCCGGTCGACGGAAAGAAGATTCGCGTCCTCAAGAAGTACGAGCTTTGGGGCGAGCTTCCGCCCGTGTCGACGCTCATCACGCACGCCATCGCCCTCGGCGAGGGACGCCGCGGTGGCGAGACGCTCAAGATGCAGAACATCGTGCGCAGGCTCTTCGGCGACAAGACGTGGCTGGAGAAGATCTTCAAGCTGCTCACGCCGGCGGACCAGACGCTCTTCTTCGAGCGCTTCCAGGCGTCCATCGCGTGGGATCCGTCGACGCACCACGCGATCGTCATGAGGATGACACACATCGTGCCCGCGCTGGCGAAGCACCTCGTCGTCGTCGAGAAGAAGAAGGAGTACGCGCGCGTCACTTCGTTCCGCAGCTTCGCGATGAAGAAGCAGGAGTACCTCAAGCTCATCAACGAAGACATGCCCGCGAACGTCAAGCGCATCGAGTTCGCGAAGAGCTACGGCGACCTCAGCGAAAACGCGGAGTACCAGTACGCGAAGGACGAGCAGCGTGCGCTCATGCAGAAGCAGACCGTCATGCAGGCGGAGCTGGAGTCCGTCAAGCCCGGCGACTTCGCGGACGCGACGACGGACGAGGTGATGCCCGGCGTGACGGTTGTTATCGCGACCGCCGAGGGCGACAAGACCTACACCGTTCTTGGCGAGTGGGACAACGACATCGATCGCGGCATCCTCTCCTCGAAGACGCGCCTCGCCGAGAACATGCTCGGCAAGAAGGTCGGCGACCAGTTCGAGCTTCCCGGCCAGGACGGAGAGGTCGTGTTCGCGTCGGTCAAGGAGATTCGTCCGCTCTCCGATGAAATTCGTGAGTGGATGAAGCTTCCGCCCGGCATGCAGATATGATATAATTACCTCAGACGCCGAAGAGGCACCGTTCTCAAGAAGAGAGGAGGCAAGTCATGGGATTCACGATAGCAGAACCTTCAAAGAAAACGTCCGCAAAGAAGCCCGCGCCCAAGAAGGCGCCGGCGAAGAAGCCCGCGCCCGCGAAGCCGGCCGCCAAGAAGCCCGCAGCGAAACCCGCCGCGAAGCCTGCGGCGAAACCGGCTGCGAAGCCAGCGGCGAAACCGGCTGCGAAGAAGCCCGCGCCCGCGAAGCCGGCTGAAAAGCCGGCGGCGAAGAAGGCCGAGGTCAAGCGCGTCCCGCCGCACGTAAGCCGCAAGCCCGTGGCCGTGGTGAAGCCGCAGGACGACATCGTGTCCGAGGAGGAGACCGCAAAGGCCGTGGCCTTCGCGATGTCGATCGCCGAGGAGATGAAGCGTTCGGCCGCGGAGGCGGAGCAGGAGCGCGTCGAGAGCGAGATCAAGCTTTCGCGCAGGCCTACCTCCCGCGTGCAGGGCGAGGCGACGGCGAAGTTTCCGCCCGCCGATCTCGAGGAGTTCCGCAAGCGTCTTCTCGAGGCGCGCGAAGAGGCCCTCAGCGGCGTCGACGCGATGAAGGCCACCGGCTTCAACGAGTCCGACGACCACGAGGCCGACGGCGGCGACGGCACGAACCAGACGCTCCGCCTGCAGGCGCTCGGCCAGATGGGCAACATCAACCGCACCATTCAGCAGATCGAGGAGGCGCTCCACCGCATCGACGACGGAACGTACGGAGTCTGCACGGCGTGCGGCCAGCTCATCCGCAAGCCGCGTCTCCTGAACCAGCCGTTCGTGATGACGTGCATGGAGTGCCAGAGCGAGATGGAGCGCAGCCGCGGCTGATGAAGCGGCTTCTGCTCTGCTTCGTGGCCGTCGTGCACCTCGTCCTCGCGGATGCGGTCTCGAAAGAGCTTGCCTCCGGCTATCTGAGGGAGTCCGGGCCGGTTTCCGTGATCCCGGGCTTCTTTAGTCTCGCATACGTGGAGAACAGGGGCTGCGCGTGGGGGATGTTCCAGGGCCAGGTGTGGCCCCTCGCTGCGTTCGCGCTCGTCGCGCTCGCGCTTCTCGTGTGGAAGCGCGAGTCCGTGTTCGGGCGCGGCAAATGCGCCGCGGTCAGCGAGGCGCTTCTCTACGCGGGGATCGTCGGCAACCTGATTGACAGGGTGTTCCGCGGATACGTCATCGACTTTCTCGACTTCCACTGGAAGGCGGCTTATCATTTTCCGTGCTTCAACCTCGCCGACACGTTCATAACAGTCGCGGCGGGAATCCTGATCCTATGCTCGTTCGGGAAGCGTACATCCTAGCCGGGCCCACCGCGAGCGGCAAGAGCGCGATTGCCGCGGAACTCGCGCGCGAGATGGGTGCGTGGATACTGAGCGCGGACTCCATGCTCGTGTACCGCGGAATGGACATCGGCACTGCGAAGCCTCCGCGCGAGGAGCGCGAGGAGTTCCATATGGGCGGAGTGGATATCGTGACGCCAGCCGAGGAGTTCTCGTCCGGCGCGTGGCTCAGGTCCGCCGCGGAATGGGCGGCGCATGTGCCGCGGGAGGTACCGATCGTCATCGTGGGAGGGACGGGGCTCTACTTTTCGGCGCTCCTTCGCGGACTCGACCGCAGGTGGGAGAAGCCGCCGCCGGAGTATCCAGTGATCAAGATCGACCGCGCCGTCGTGCGCGCGCGCATAGCCGCGAGGCTCGACGGGATGTTCATGGAAGGGCTTGAGGAGGAGAAGCGCGCGTTGCATGCGGAATATCCGGTGTGGTCGCGAACGGCCTCGCTGGCCATCGGCTACCGCGAGGGCGACGACCGCGCGAAGATCCTCACGCGCACGTGCCAGCTCGCGAAGCGCCAGGACACGTGGTTCCGCCATCAGGCGACGCCGCTCTATGTCGAGCCGACGGTTGAGTCGGTGCGCAGTTGCTGGCGCGAGAAGGGTCCGTGGTCCGTCTCGTTCTGAAAAATCCTGGTTCGCACTTGATTTCGGACGGAAAATTCGGTATCCTATACAATCATAAGAGTTTCAAAAGGAAAAGGAAAAAGAAAATGGCATTTGGATTCATTCAGAACATGGGCCCTTGGCAGCTCATCATCTGCATCGTCGTGATCGGCCTGCTCTTCGGAGGGAAGAAGATCCCCGAGCTCGCTCGTTCGCTCGGCAAGGCGAAGAGCGAGTTCAAGAAGGGTCTCGCTGAGGGCGAGAAGGAAGAGAAAGAGGCTGAGGAAAAGGCCAAGGAACTCGAGAAGGCGTAATTGGTCTCTGAACTCATCAGACAACGTCTCAAAGACGTACCGAACCGCCCCGGCTGCTATCTCATGCGAGATCGCCGGGGCGTGATAATTTACGTCGGCAAGGCGAAGAACCTGCGCCGCCGGGTGTCGTCGTATTTCCGCGCGAGCGCCAACCACGCCCCTAAGGTCCGCTCGATGGTGGACACCGTCTACGACTTCGAGTGGATGACTGTGAAAAATGACGCCGAGGCGCTGCTCACCGAGGCGACGCTCATAAAGCGCCACAAGCCGCACTTCAACATCCTGATGCGCGACGACAAGCGCTACCTCGCGCTCCGCGGCGAATGCGCCGCGCCGTGGCCGCGCTTTACGTGCGTGCGCGCCGTGAAGGACGACGGGGCGAGGTATTTCGGACCATTCCCGTCGAGTCCCGTCGTGCGCGCCGCGAAGGACTTCGTCGAGAAGCGGTACGGAATCCGCGAATGCAAGTCGGACTGCCCCTGCGAGGACGATCATCGCCACTGCATCGCGGATGTGATCCGTACCTGTTCCGCCCCGTGCCTCGGCAGGATATCGCAGGAGGAGTACCGCGCGCGCTTCGACGAGGCGTGCGAGTTCCTTTCGGGGCACCGCCCGGCCGTACTTCAGGAAGTGGACGCCGAGATGCGCGAGGCGGCGGCGAAAGGGCGCTACGAGGAGGCTGCGCGCCTTAGGGACACGCTCTTCGCGCTCAAGGAGATGACGAAGGCGCACTTCGTCCGCACGCCTCCCGAGATGCGCCGCCGCAACGTCGAGCAGGGGCTCGTGGAACTTGCGGAGGCGATTGGGCTTCCCGCGCCGCCGCGCTGGATCGAGTGCTGCGACATCTCCAATCTCTTCGGAACCCACTCCGTCGCGTCGCTCGTCATCGCCCGCGACGGAATGCCCGACAAGCGCTACTACAGGCACTTCAGGATCAAGACGATTGAGGGCGCGGACGATCCGCGTTCGATGGCCGAGGTCGTGCGCCGCCGCTTCACGCACGACGACGCGCCGGGCGCGAAGCCGCTCGGACTGCAGAAGCCCGACCTCTTCATCTGCGACGGCGGCATAACTCAGCTCAGGGCGACGCGCGCGGCCCTCGCTGAGCTCGGCATTAATGACATCCCGACTGTCGGTCTTGCGGAGAGGCAGGAGGAGATCGTGTTCGACGACGGACGCGAGAACCTGCTCCTTCCGCGCGACTCCGAGGCGCTGTTCGTATGCACGCGCCTCCGCGACGAGGCTCACCGCTTCGCCATCACCTACCACCGCCACCTGCGCGACAAAGACCTGCGCGACCGCCTGAAGAAGGCATAGACTCCGCGGCAGATGTGCCGCGAAAATGGTATAATTTACTTATGACATTCGCTAATCCATGGATGCTGCTCCTGTTCGTGCCGCTCGCGTTCGCCGCGTGGCGGCTCCTTAGGCGCGGACGCCGCTCGGGCATCCGCTTTTCCGCCACCATGCGCCTTCCCGCGAAGACCGCTGGATGGCGCGCGAAACTCGCGGCTCTGACGCCGTTCATCCTGCTCGCGGGGCTCGCAGCGCTCATCGTCGCCGCGGCGCGTCCGCGCACGCCTCTCGCGCACGAGAAGAAGTCGATCGACTCCATCGCCATCGCGATGACGGTCGACGTGTCGGGGTCTATGGACGCGCTGGATCTCGCGCCCGCGGGGACGGACTTCAGGAATCCGTCGAAGAAGCTCGAGGAGTGGACGCGCCTTTCGGTCGTGAAGCGCCTCTTCGCGGAGTTCGTCGAGAAGCGTCCGGACGACCTCATCGGACTCGTCTCCTTCGGCACTTACGCCGCGACCGTCGCGCCGCTCACGATGGACCACGACATGCTTCTGCATGCGCTGAAGGGCGTGCAGATTCCGTCGACCGTCTTCGACGCGCAGGGCAATGCCATCGGAGGGGAGGACGAGGCTAACACGGCGATAGGCGACGGACTCGCCATGGCGCTTCTTCGCCTCAAGGACGCGAAGCCGAAGTCGAAGATCGTGATTCTGCTTTCCGACGGCGTCTCCAACACCGGCGCCGTGGAGCCGAAGGACGCAGCGGTGTCCGCAGCGAAGATGGGGGTGAAGGTCTACTGCATCGGCATCGGCACGTCCGCGCGCCGCACGCCGCGCCTGGTGCGCGACGGATACGGGCGATACGGAGTCGTCGCGGACAGGATGACGTTCGACGAGCGCCAGCTGAAGGGGATAGCCTCTTCGACGGGCGCGATGTACTTCCCCGTCAACGACCGCGATTCGCTTGAGAAGGCGCTTGCGGAAATCGACCAGCTGGAGACGACGAAGCTCGACGCCGACGCGTACGACCGCTGGGACGAGCATTTCGCGGCGTTTCTTCTCGCCGGCGCGCTGCTCGTGTTCCTCGCGGTGTCGCTTTCGATGTCCGCCTCGCGCCGCCTCGCTTGAGCGCGCGCGCAAAGGCTTAGCACGGTCAGTCGTCCAGCAGCACGGCGACTGAGTGCGCGCGCTTTACGTCGGGGAAGTGCGGACGGTACATCTCGGGCGTCGACTCCTCGGCGTAAACGAAAAGGACCTTCCCCGGATATGTCGACGCCTCGAGCATTCCCATTTCATAGGAATCCGCGCCGGCGGATATGGCCGTGTACGGTGCCTTGTCCTTCGCGAGGAGCGAGAGATGCCCGGGGGCCGCGTTGTGGACGGAGTTGGAGAATCCGGCCGGGCTCATCTCGCCCTCGTCGTGCATCTGGCGCATTAGCTTGAGCGTCGTGCCGATCTCGCCCCAGCGGCTTGCGAACACGACGGGAATCTGCTCTCCGTGCGGATAGATCTTCCACGCCACGGACAGCGCGGCGCGCTCGAGGAGCGTGAGCCGGCGGCGCTCCATGGGCGGAACGAAGGAGACGTCTGGTTTAGGGGTCGACTCGCTTTCGCTCCATTCTGCCCTTGCGACTTCTCTCTTCATACCTTCTCCCACCTATTGCCGCTGGCGTTGGACCGGAGCGCGGCCTCGACGAAGCGCATGGTGCGCACGCCCTCGCGCGGACCCGGGAAGTCGTGCGCGCGGCGGTCGCGGACTGCGGCGCAGAACTCGCGGTAGATGTTGGCGAACGCCTCGATGAATCCCTCGTGGTGTCCGGCGGGGATGCGCGAGAGCGCGACGCTCGCTTCGGAGACTTCGCCGATGTACGGCGCCTTGCGCTTGTATATGCGCTCGGGCTCGAAGGGGTACTTGATCGAGAGGTAGTTGTTCTCCTCCTGGTTCCAGAAGAGGGACGCCTTGTCTCCATAGACGCGGAGCCTCACGCCGTTTTCCTCTCCGGTCGCCACCTTGGAGACCACGAATGACGCCTTCGCGCCGCCCGAGAGGCGCAGGAGCATCGACGCGTCGTCATCGAGCCTGTTGCCGGGGGCGAAAGACGAGAGGTCGGCGATGAGCTCCTTCACCTGGAGCCCGGTGACGTGCTCTATCAAGTGGAAGCCATGCACGCCTATGTCCGCGACGACGCCGCTGGGCCCGGACTTCTTCGGGTTCATCTTCCATGCGTTGCGCTTGTCGAGGGGCTTCGAGAAGTCGATCTTGCGGAAGGACCCCTGCTGGTATTCGAGAACGACCTTGTCGATTCTACCTAGCTCGCCGCGCGCGATGAGGTCGCGCGCGAGCTTCACCATCGGGTAGCCGGAGTACGTGAAGGGGATTCCGAGGACGCGGCGTTTGCGCCGCGCGAGGCGATCGAGCTCCGTGGCCTCGTCGAGGGACATCGAGAGGGGCTTCTCGCACATGACGTCGAAGCCTGCCTCGAGCGCGGCCTTGGCGATCTCGTAGTGGGAGTCGTTCGGGGTGCAGACGGAAATGAAGTCCGCCTTCCCGCGGCAGCGCTCCAGCATCGCGCGCCAGTCGTCGGTGTGCGAGTAGCATCCGTCGACAAGGTCCGCTAGGTCGTCCATCCTTATCGCCATGCGGTGGATGGGGCCGATGAACGAGCCTTTGCCTCCGCCAACCATGGCGTACCTGAGCCGTCTTTCCGCGTCTGTGTTCTTCATGTGTGAAATTATACCAAATCTTGGCGAACCGCGCTTGGTGGCGCGGATACCGCCCTGCGCGTTTTTCACGGAATATTTTGCGCTGGATTCACCGTGTTGTCTGCGGTGATTTAGTATAATGTCTTCGGCAATAAGAGGAATATACTATGACTTGCGCAACATTCATCGTCCTTGCGGCCGTCCGCATCGCGCAGCCCTCGCCCGGTCTCGCGGTGGACGACCTTATAGTGTATACCCACGACGTGACCGAGTTCGGCGCGGACAGGCAGGGAAGCAGGGACTCGACTTCCGCCATCCAGTCCGCCCTCGACGCCGCGGCTAAGGAGAAGGGCGGGACGGTGTATCTTCCCGCAGGACGCTACAGGGTCGACGGACGGCTCAAGGTTTCTGGAGGCGTCACGCTCCGCGGCGAATGGCTCTCTCCCGACAATGGCGGACTGGGACGCGGGACGATACTCATGGCATACTCGGGGCGCGGCGAGGAGAAGCCCGATTCGGGTGCGTTTCTCGATGTTTCGTCCGGTGCGTGCCTGAGGGATGTCGGCATATGGTATCCGGAGCAGAAGGCCGACGCCCCGGTGCCTTATCCGGCGGCAATACGCGGACACGGACACAGCACCGTCTTCAATGTCACGCTCTACAATGCGTGGACGGGCTTCTGGAACAACGACTGCTCGTCGATGCTGATACGCAGGATGTACGGCACGCCGCTCAAGCTCGGCATTCACGGCGCATACGCCTACGACATTCCCCGCATCGAACACGTCGCGTTTTCGCCGAAGTACTGGGCCGAGAGCGGACTTCCCGGCGCGCCGAAGGGCGCGGCGCTTGCGGCGCTCAAGTCGTTTCTCGTTAAGAACCTTACGTGCATCCAGGGCGGCGAGCAGGACTGGGGCTACTGGTGGGACCTCGACCTGGAGTACTGCCAGAAGGGGCTGTTCCTGACGGCGATTCCTGACGATGCCGTAAAGAAGGTCGTGCCAGGGAATATCTGCGCCGGGAATGTAAAGGTGCGCAACGCGGGGGTTGGCATCTTCATCGAGAACGCAGGATATCCCGGGTTCATGCTTACGTACGGCGACATATCCGCGAAGACGTGCCCCGTATACTTTGCGGACAAGCCGGACTACTCGAAGTACGAGGAAATGGGCATAAAGCCGTCTTATCAAAGGACATCCTCGCTGCTCTTCACCGGAGTGACCTTTCGGGGCGGAAAGTATTCGATTGCTTCCGCAAAGGTCGGACCATACGGAATTAACGTCGCGGACTGCACCTTTGCCGGATACGAGCGCGCGGCGCTTCGGTCCGCAACGGGGAACGTCACGGCCTCGAAGTGCAGCTTCATGCAGAAGAAGCTGCCGGCGTTCGAGCTGACGGACAAGGTGGAGCAGCTCGTGCTCGTGGGGAACTCGTTTTCAAGTCCGCTCGAAATTAATGGCTGGGAAAAGGACGACAGGCGCATCATCCGCGAGGACAAGATGGCGAAGGCGATTCCGTCCATTTCCTACAGCTTCAATCATGTGCCGAGGCGTCGTCCGCAGGGGAAGGGCATATGGGACGTCTGCGACTTCGGCGCGACGCGCGGAACGCTTGAGGCGATTCCGGGTGAAGACTCCACCGCAGCGTTTCAGAAGGCGCTTGACGCGGCGGCGAGGGAAAAGGGCGGCACGGTGTATGTTCCTGCCGGGATATACCGCCTCGAAGGTGCTCTGAAGGTTC